>Ga0105237_10000171_pt1 | contig 90778 bp, 76 predicted proteins | sample KBSC24metaG_FD_81520 | JGI IMG/M metagenome (GOLD analysis project Ga0105237, IMG submission 81520) | Corn rhizosphere microbial communities from Kellogg Biological Station, Michigan, USA - KBS C2-4 metaG | ecosystem: Host-associated > Plants > Roots > Rhizosphere > Soil | place: Michigan, USA...
GCACCGGGAAAAACTATCCACCATCGTCATAGCAGGCGGAGGCCCCACGGGTGTCGAGATGGCCGGGATGATCGCAGAAATGGCCCGGAATATTGCGTCAAAGGATTACCCCGAAGCTGTAAGAAATTCCGGGAAGATCTACCTCATCGACGGCACCGCCACCCTGCTTGGAGCCATGAGCGAAAAGGCCAAAGCCGAGGCCTACCGTGTGCTGGAAAAGCTGGGGGTGAAAATAATCCTGAATACCCTGGTGAAAGATTATGTGGATGAGGAAGTAATTCTTTCCAATGACCAGCACATCAGTGCCGCCACCTTACTCTGGGTATCGGGCGTCATCGCACGCGACGTCCCTGGTTTGTCCAGGGGCGCCTTTACGAGAGGCAGCCGGATACGGGTGGATGAGTTCAATCTGGTGGCGGGGTATCCCAACATTTTCGCTGTAGGAGACCAATGCCTGCAAGAATTCGATACCAATTATCCACTAGGGCATCCTCAATTAGCCCAGGTTGCCATCCAGCAAAGCACCCTATTAGCCGACAATATTTTCCGGCTGGAAAATAACATCCCATTGAAACCATTTGCCTATAAGAACAAAGGTAGCATGGCGATCATTTCCAAATACAGAGCGGTAGTTGACCTCCCCAAATCCTCTTTCAAGGGAACACCGGCCTGGCTTACCTGGCTATTTGTACACATCATTCCCCTTGTAGGATTCCGTAATAAATTGAAAATAGCCCTCAACTGGTTCTGGAGCTTTTGTACCAATGACCCCACCCTTCGGCTCGTCATACGACCGAATATCGAAGAAGGCAATATTGATTCATAGGAAGATAGGTTACCTTCCTTATCATAATTAAAATATACTAAAAAGTTTTTTTATTTAGACCTTTTAGTATATTTTTGTAGCGGAAAATTTGATGATCATGCTTACAAAAGCCGAAAGAACAAAGCAATTTATCTTGGAAACAGCGGCCCCTATTTTTAATCAGAAAGGGATATCCGGCGCGAATATAGACGACGTTCTTGCTGCCACGAAACTGACTAAAGGGTGCTTGTATGGCCATTTTGAAAGTAAGGAAGACCTGGCCCTGCAGGTTGTTGAGCACATGTTGAATACTAACGGCGAAAAAATGTTACTCACCATCAGCAAGGGCAAAACAGCAAAGGCTAAGGTATTCGCATTTCTCGATTTTTATAAAGATCCTTTGAATACTTACCTTAAAGGGGGATGCCCAGTATTTAATATTGCGGTGGAATCTGATGATAATTTTCCCTTGATTAAGGAAAAGATCGCGGGCGTCATTCGTCAGGGTCAGGAAATATTTGTGAAAATTTTAAATCAGGGCATTGAGAACGGTGAGTTTTCCGACAGGCTCGATCCTGCTATTTATGCTTTTAAGGCAGTAGCCGCTGTTGAAGGTGCCGTCGTGATGTGCAGGGCGATGAATACAGCAAAACCCATGACAAGTTTGCTCAAGAGTCTCAAGTCAGAATTAGAGAGCTATGCGCTTTAATTTTTTTTTAACATAAAATATACTAAAAAGTCTAAAATAAGGTGAGAAGCACGTTTAATAAGGCCCCCGAGCCTACACCGGTTGTTGCTGCTGTACTGCAGGCAATAAAGGAAAAAGATCCAAAGTTTGGCTACCCTGTCGGCAAACGATCGTCGATCATACTGTTGCTTCGACATTTCGCCTATAAAGTTTTCGAGAAATCCATTCTAAAATCGCTTGACGCTTCAAAATAGAATTAACATAATAAATTAAAACAATGCAATTAAAAGGAAAAACGATATTGATCACAGGAGGTGCATCAGGTATCGGGCTGGAAGCAGCAAGACAATTTTTAGCCAACGGCGCCAATGTCATCATCACCGGCAGAAACCAGGGCAAATTAGATGAAGCAAAGAAAATGTACCCCGCAATTATGATAATTAAAAGTGATGTATCAGATGCGGGTGATGCACAAAATCTTTTCGAACAGGTAAAGCAATTGGGCGGTATAGACATTTTATACAATAATGCAGGTGTTTTGACCGGCCCGCTTAACCTCGGAATAGCAAACGGCCAGCATTTTGAAGACGCGGCTTATGAGATAAACGTTAATTACCTGGCGGTGATCCGGCTTAACAACCTTTTTATCGATATGCTGAAATCAAGGAAAGAAAGCGCGATCATCAACACTACTTCAATACTGAGTTTTGTTCCGTCGTTGTTGGAAGCCACTTATGCAGCTTCCAAAGCAGCGTTGCAGTTTTACACCAAATCACTAAGAGAGCACCTACAAGTTTTGAACAGCAGCATAATGGTTTTTGAACTAATACCCCCTCTTGTTGCTACAGAAATGGCAGCTAACATAGAGGGAAAAAGAATAACTACTGAAGACCTGGTGAAAGCGTTTATCACCGGCCTTCAAAAGGATCAGCTTACTATCCGTGTAGGCGATACCAAATTAGCTTATATCCTCAACCGTTTTTTTCCAAAACTGACTTTTGGTTTGGTTAATCCTAAAAAAAGTTACAAAGTAATAGCATCATAGAAATCCTTACGACCATAAAAAATAAAAAAATGCGGGCATTTATAGTAAAAAACTACGGCAAAAAAGAAAAACTACATCTAATCGAATTACCAGAACCGAAGGTAAAGGAAAATGAAGTATTGGTGCAAATACATTCAGCCGGTGTCAACTTGCTTGATTCACTCATTAGAAACGGTGATTTCAAATTGTTTTTACCCTACAAACCACCATTTGTAAACGGACACGATTTGGCAGGTGTGATAACTAAAGTTGGTTCAAAAGTCAGCCAATTCAAAATTGGCGATGAAGTGTATTCAAGAGTGGGGGATCACAGGATAGGTACCTTTGCTGAATATATTGCTGTTAATGAAGGCGATTTAGCTTTAAAGCCTAAAAACCTTACCATGGCCGAAGCCAGCTCCATTCCATTGGTTGGCTTAACCGCCTGGCAGGCTCTTGTTGAGATCGGGAATGTAAAAAGAGGCCAAAAAGTTTTCATTCAGGCAGGCTCTGGAGGATTGGGTACATTCGCCATTCAGCTGGCGAAGCATTTGGGAGCTTCTGTTGCCACAACCACAAGTGCAGCTAATATGGATTGGGTTAAAAAGCTTGGTGCAGACCTTGTCATTGATTATAAAACAGAGGATTTTGAAACCAAACTTAAAGATTACGATTTGGTCATACATAGTAATCATGATCCAAAAATCCTTGAAAAATCATTCCGAATTCTAAAACCCGGTGGGCAACTGATTTCATTAGTTGGTCCTCCTACGCAGGAATTTGCAGAAGAAATCGGTTTGCCCTGGTATTTAAAATTGGTGACCAAACTTCTAAGTTCCGGCGCAAAGAAAAAAGCAAAAAAATCAAATGCCACCTTTCGATTCTTATTTATGAGAGCAGAAGGCAGTCAATTGGCAAAAATTACATCATTGATAGAAGCAGGTGTGATTAAACCGGTGATCGATAAGTTATTTGCATTTGAGCAAACCAATGATGCGATGGCTTATGTAGAGACCGGCCGTGCAAAAGGAAAAGTGGTAATCAAAGTAAAATCATGAAAATTATCACTCAAAACCAGCTACAGCATTTGTTTGGAAGCCCCCTTGCCATAGCAATAATGATCATCAGCCTCCATTTACCCCCTATAGCATATTGAGCGTCGGACATGCCGCTTAGGCTCCTTAAAGGATATGGACTATATTTGGCATACGTATTATTAAAACTCTAAAAAAACCTATCATACCTGTAGTTCACCATCATGCATTCGCTGCTTAAGGAAAATATCGCCAGGCATATTGCAATGACGGAAGAAGATCTTCAGCAATTCTGCAACCTTTTTACGCCTGTGACGGTCAAAAGAAAAGAGCATTTTCTCAAGGAAGGGCAATTGTGTCAGTACGAAGGCTTTGTTACAAAAGGACTTCTTCGAATCTATCATCTGGATAATAGCGGAGTAGAACACGTGTTGTATTTTGCCGCTGAAGACTGGTGGATCACCGACATCGATAGTTTTACCAATCAAAGGCCGTCCGATCTGGCCATCGAAGCCCTGGAAGACAGTGAAATATTGGTTATCTCCAAAAAAGACAAGGATTTCGCGTTCGAACATCAGCCGAAGATCGAAAAACTATTCCGGATAATGACGCAAAAGACGCACGTCGCCCTCCAGCGCCGGATGATCGATAACTTGAGCAAAACGGCCGAGCAACGCTATCAGGATTTTATTGCAAAGTACCCTCAACTATATAATAGACTGTCCAATATTCAAATCTCAGCCTATCTTGGCATCAGTCATGAGTTCCTAAGCAAAATAAGAAAGAAGATCGCCGGAAAACGATAGCTCCCCCCCGACGAATATTGAACTTGTTCAAATTTTTTCTCCAGCCCAAAAAGTAGCTTTGCCCCATGCTCTCACAAAAGGGAGCCCCGGAGCAATGAAACAATTCATTTCAACCTCTATCTTTTCCATCTTAATTTTTAGCACTATGGGATCACAAGCTCAAACATTCAAAAAAGTCAATGCCGGATCATTTGTTTTCGATGTTTATAACGCCTCAGAAAACAGTTTTGGCGTTGCATCCGCTATTATCTACGGCCAAAAAGACGCCGTATTGGTAGATGCCCAATTTACACTCGCCGACGCGGAAACCGTTGCCCGGGAGATCAAAAATTCGGGAAAGAACCTCACCGCGATCTATATTTCCCACGGTGACCCCGACTTTTATTTCGGCTTACAGGTTTTCAAAACCTACTTCCCTGAAGTCACCGCTTATGCCTCCCCCGCCACTGTTGAGCATATCAAGGCAACTGCTCAAAAAAAACTCGATATCTGGGGCAAAAATCTTGGAAAAGCCATCACGAGCAATGTAACTCTTCCCCAGGTACTACCGGGAAATTCCATCGAGCTCGAAGGCCAAAAGCTGGAGATCATCGGTCTGGATGAATTCCCCACCAATACCTTTATCTGGATCCCTTCCGCCAAAACCGTAGTGGGCGGCATCAACGTCTTTGGAAACACCTTTCACCTCTGGATGGCAGATGTACAAACACCCGAAGCAAGGGCCGGCTGGATCTCAGTTCTCGATAAGATAAAATCGCTTCAACCCGAAGTTGTGATTCCCGCCCATGGAACCTCCACAGCAGACTTCAACCTCGCCTCCGTAAAATATACCAAGGATTATATTCTTTTCTACGAAGAAGCACTACAGAAATACAAAACCTCCGAGAGCCTGGTTAAAGCGCTGAAAGAAAAATATCCTTCCGCCGGGTTTGAAACCGCCCTGCAACTGAGCGCCAAGGTCAACACCGGGGAGATGAAATGGTAACCCACTAAAGTAAGATCATGACAAACCTTGAAATTGTAAGAAGCACCTACGAAGGTAAAAACTCGGAAGCAAACGGCCGTAACCTTGCCGCCTATGCAGCTCAGGACATCGCCTGGACAGAGGCCAAAGGTTTTCCCTACGGAGGCACCTACACCGGCCTGGACGCTATCGGTAAGAATGTATTCCACCGGCTGGCTACCGAATGGACAGACTATAAGTTCACGCCGGAAGGCTATGTCGCCGAGGGTGACAAAGTCATTGCCTACGGCACCTATACGGCAATAAACAACACGACCGGCAAGCCACTAAAAGCACGTGTCGCCCATCTGTGGCAATTAAAAGATGGCAAGATCATCCAATTCGAGCAATTCGTGGATAGCCAGACAGTAAATGATACCTTTTAAAATAAAAGCTCGTCTGACGCAGACGCCAAATGATCCATTCTGTGCAGCCATCGTAAATGTGATTCAATTGTACGTCGTGTTCACTCAATCTTTCCCGAAAAACCTTAAACCCCCGAATTCTTCTTTTGTAAGCTGAAACATGACATCTGGTGGAAACCGTTTTAAATTACGCTTCATGCTCTGGCGAAAAACTTCGGAAGGCCCTTCGCTTTTACCCCAAAATGCAGCACTTATCCGCCAAATCGATGCAGTTATACATTTAAGTGTTTACCCCTATACACTTCAAAAGCCCAATGAAATAGATTTGATACCAGCACTGCCTCACAGACTTCTGGATATAAAGAATAAATCAATTGGGAACAAGACAAATTTTGTTACTCTCACTTTTACTGGTACTGAATCAATGCAGGTCTGGACAAACCTCGCCAAAGGTCCAATTTGAAAAAGATACAATCGATTTCGGAACAATTGATAAAGGGGACAGTGTGATAGTAAACTTTGAGTTCAAGAACATCGGGGAAGGTCCCTTGAGCATTATCAAAGTGGAGCCAAGTTGCACTTGCAGCATTGTAAGTTACCCAAAAAGGGAATTTGAAAAGGATTCGTCAGGGGTGATATCCGTGAAATATCGTAATTCAAAAGATAATTTCGATACTACGATCAATAAAATATTAGTAGTACAAACCAATTGTCATCCGATCCTTCATACATTAACGCTTAAGGGAAGCATACGATTGCCTGTTTATCCGGCAACGACTTATAAATAAAATTGAATAACCAATTAAACCTTCCGCAATGAGACGCCTAAGTATTATCTGTGTGGCAGCCATGCTGCTTATTCTTTCATGCTCAAAAGACCAGGTGAAGAAAGAGGCTACAGCTCCCATCAATCAAGGATTGATCGATGAAGTAGAAAGTGCCAGTACGCTTGCCGTTCAAAAACTATCTTTCCGTTTATTGAACTCAACTGAAAAAGCGGCGCTATGGCAGCGACAAATTTTGTACTACACCAGTGCAAATTTAAATGCGGCTCAAAAGGCACATCTTTTATTATTGTCCAAATTCATTTCCAATTCTCCGCAAATCTTCAATGCCGGATATGATCATGCCAGGCTCGAACAGTTCAGCAAGCCCTGGTTGGCAAAAGCCAAATCCTTGTTTCCAGATGCGTTATTGAAAAGTATTGTTGCAAGCATCCATACAGCACAGTCTTGTAAAGATATTGTTGATGCAAGTAATCAAGGAACCAGCACAGCAACAAAAAAAGCGATCGCTTCCAATGTAAAACCCGATTACGTAGAGCCCACTTGTGCATGTGCTTCAGATTCTGACTATTGTGACATGTATTCAGAGTGCACGGGTGGAAGTCAAAATTGCGTAGGTACCGTTGGCGGCGGTTGTGGATTTCTTCTTGTCTACAATTGCGATGGCATGTGTACAGGAGGCGCATAACAGACCTTCCTTGAACTACAACGTCAGCGCAGGCAAGGTCTGGATCACGGTCGTAGACCAGTCAGGCCGGACATACCATTGCGCAATGGTATTCTACAACAGATATAGCCCTGATGCCAAGAGGTAATGGGCATGGACGGGTTGGTATTAATACGACCACACCTAATGTCCCTTTAGAAGTGGATGATTACGTAGCATTTGGAATATTACGCCCAATGTACCCATCCAGGCCGCATCCAATGTCATAGCCCCTTTAAAAAAGTCATCGCCCAGCAGGTAGGGTCCGTTTATCCACAGAACATATCCAAGCACAGCGACTTCATACCGAACGTCTATAGCACTGCCCGTATCGTAGGGAGGAAGTGAGCGATTTCCGTACGATGGACTATGAAGGTCTTACTACCCTGAATATCTCTGCCACACAGGAACTCAGCAGACAGCTGCGCGAACAGCAGGAACAAATAACCAGATTGACAAAGATTGTCCTGGCGCTGGAGGAAAAGCTCAACAAGTCGACGATCAATAAAAATGCGCTGGGTCAGGAGTAATTTTAAGGTAATATTTCACAGCATTGCGGAGGGTTTTGTTTTTTTGGTATTTTAGCCCTCCAATAACTCAACATGAAATATCTCCTATCAATCTCTTTCGTCCTACCCATTCTGACGTACGGACAGGTTAAAATGGGTGAATTGATCACAAAACGTGGCCTTTCCTATGAAATGGCAGGCCGGGTCCCTTACACAGGGAAGGCCTACACTTCCTTTCCCAATGGAGACACGCAAACAGTCGTCACCTATAAGGACGGCATCCTCAACGGAGAAGTCGTCGTATGGTACTCCAAAGATCACAAACAGCTCGAAGGCTTCATCGATAAAGGGCAAAAAGCCGGGATCTGGAAATTATATTCCGACAGCGGCAAAATAAAAAAACAAACCTCCTATTCCAATAACGTCGAGGACGGAGAAGAGACATTTTGGTTTGAGAATGGCAAAATAGAAAAACAAGGGACTTACACCGAAGGCAAGCTCAACGGGAAGTATACCTGGTATTACGACAACGGTCAAAAGAAACAGGAAGGCTTTTTTACTGCCGGCGCTGAAGACAGCACCTGGAGCGAATGGTACGCCACCGGCAAACAAAAAATGATAGGGCATTTCACCAACCTTGAAAAGAATGGCGATTGGACCTTTTGGGACGAACAAGGGAATATAACGGAGAAAAAGAGCTATCAGCACGGCCTGGTAATAGTTGCAAAGGACAACTTCGACACCTATATGGAGAAATTGCAGTATTACATGGCGAAAAAAAACTATAAAGAGGCGTTAAAGAACGTAGAGGCCGCCGAAGCGACGATTCCGACAAAAACAGACACCACTCAGTTATATATGAACCTGTTGGTATATCATTCAAAATGCTATTCTTTCGCTTTCCATTACCGCCAGGGAGAAAAGATCCTGCTGGACGCCATCGGCCTGACTCCTACCCAGGTACAGGTAATCCAGAATTCACACCTCGACAAGTCTCCCGCAAAGATCAACCAGGTGATCACCGAGCTCAACCAAAAAGAACAGGCCGGCTTCAAAGCCACCAACCATATGGCGCTGGCTTTATGCTATAATATTATTGGAGACAGTGTCAACTTTCAGCAACAACAGCAGATCGCCATGTTGAAAGGCGGAATGAAAGACTATATCATCACCATCTCCCTGGAACTCTACAGACTGGCCGCAGCAAGGACCGACAACTACCACGCCCTGCAGGATGTCAACACCCGCATAGCAAAAGAAGGAGCTACTGAAATACTGGAATTGGAAAAAGCGCAATACCTCATTGGCAACGAAAAATTCGAGGAAGCGCAAAAGATCATCGATAAATACCTGCAAAAAGATGCAAAGAACGTGACCGTGCTGCTCTCAAAAGCCGCCTTGGAAACAGCCCTCGGCAATGTCGATAAAACAAAATTATACGAGGATAAGGCGCTGGCCATCGACCCCAATGCACTACATTAAAAAACGCCCCGCACTAAGTGCGGGGTGTTGTATCTATTTCATATTGCTCCCATCGACATAGTCGATGACCTGCCACAACTCATTCTTCACCAACGTCCGTGTGCTCTCAGTATTTTGAATGAATTTGCCGACATCCTGTCCAGGCCAGGCCTTGTTAAACGCTTCCACATATTTAGGGTTTGCCAGGGCCGAAACATCATCAAAGAACTGACCCGTTACGTAGTTGTATTCCTCCTTTGCGCCGGAAGGCAATATCTTTTGATACAACCCCCAATCCTTAATGATGCCCAGGCTGACCCTTTCCTTGTGTATGGGGATCCAGGTATCTTTTTCCATTTTCTCATAATCCTCCTCCTTGCCAGGCAAGGTCTTCATAAAATCCAATGAAACATATTTGGTAGGCGGCGCCTGGGAATTCATGTTCAGACCAGTCAAAGAGATATACATTTCTCTTTTGACCACAGTCCTCGCGCGTTGATATTGATTGGCAATTGAATCGAACATTTTGTCCGTGATACCCGGGAAAACCTTTTTGAAGACGGCGCGTATAGAAACAGTATCCTCCAGCAGCCCTTTAAAGTCGGTGGAAACATTGACGGCGGTATAATCGTATTCCGTGGCAGAGCCTGAAGGTACAATCACCTCATGCATATACCAGCCCATTATCATCCCATTCTTATAGAAATATTCATTGATCTTTTTCCCGTACTTTTTCAGCAGCTCCCGGTATTGCGTTTCTTTACCCGGCTGGACTTTGATATAAGTAACGGAAAAATAGACAGGCTTTTGATCCATTGCCTGTGCGGACGATCGAAGACCTTGCAGAAGGAAAAGGAACGACAAAAGGAGCGCAAAACTGATGGGGCCGTTAATAAAACGGACTGACCGGCAGAACCGGTACGCGGCAAAATAATTTGCTTGCATAACAATGGTTTTAAAATTTAGAAGTGCAGGAATTTGTACCCGGAAGGAAGTCTAAACGAGAAAAGGCTGTGTTAAATATATGGTATTTTTTATTAATGCAAAAAATCGGGTTTCCTTATCCCAGCCTATTGGATCAACGACTCCCTGCAAACTGTCCCAGGCCCTGACCAGTTAAACGGGGTTGCTTACGCAAATAATAGGTGTCATACATATCTTAGGACCAGGCGCCGCAACCGGCATTGCAGTCAATTAGAATTTGATTGCCAGTTTCTGGGAGACAAGCTTGTTGTCTTTATAGTACTCGAAAACCCACTCTCCATCTTTTTTGAAGACAATGCCATTGGATACCCCGCCCTCCGCTATAAAAAGATCCTGCATGGAAGTCTTTAACAGTCCCAATACTTTTTTCGGGGTCGTATCGATCAACTGGTATCCATTGGTGGTGCCCTGGGCATATAAGGTACCGGTGATGTCAGCAGCTGCTGACGGTACAGGCGCCGGGACAGGAAGCGGGGCAACAGCTGGAGCAGCAGCCTGTTGTGGCTGCGTTGCTATCGTACTATCATATTTGTAGGGCACCTCATTTAGCGACGAGAAAGCATCATTTAAGGCCTGGTTGTATGCCACCGGAAATTCCTTTTCCCTGCTTTTACCTTCTTTGCTTTTGAAGATGATATTTCCCTGGCAGTCCTTTAACAGGAGAGTGAGTCTTGTCACAAATAATCCGTTGTTCTGGGTTACCTCGGCTGTCAGCGCATTGCATCTGTTGCCAGCCACTGTCGATGGAAGCTCCTTATTACCAATAAAGGCGGTAAAGCCTTTTTGCTCCAGCAGGAGTTTGGTCGTAGAATTCAGCGAATACTGATTATCCTCCTTGGAGAAATTGAACCTTTCCGGGACAATTACATATTTGTAATTATTAAGGCTGGTCTGTGAGTGGCCAGCTATGGCAAATAAGGTAAAAACCAATAATGCGTACACTTTCATCCAAATATTCTGCTTCATATTGAAACGAATATATACAAAAAACTTAATGATTGTGTAATTTTCATTTGGGGTACAGGCGGGCGATGAACGTCTTGTCGCCTTCCGACAATTGATCATGATATTCCGCATGAAAGCCATTTAATGTTTGCTCTTTGGGTACTTCATTCATCATGATGGAGCTGGGGTCGAATGGTTTGGATTTAGAACCATATGGCTTTAAGAAATTTACTTCAATATCTTGTTTTGTGGAACCTGGATACGCGGACATCAATGCATTTGTATTCCATTGGATATTGGCATTGGGATTCAGTACCTCATTTAACAGGCCAAGCGCATGTCCGAACTCACGAAGGATGAAGTTTCTATCGTAGAACAATACAGCTGTTTTAGGAGAGATGTTCAGGGACATGGTAGGTTGATTCACTGGTATTGCAAGACAGTCGGTTCCTACAAAGGACCATGTGCCATCGCCAAAGGTTATTCTTATATTCGAGTTTTTGGCAGCGTCGATGAACTCAAATTTTATATTCGCATATTTTGTCCATTCGGAACTTATACTCCTGACCTTTTCTTTTTGTATCGAATTGCCATTCAGAAAGCAGATCTTGATCGTTTGCCCCGGTTTCCAAAGGTTTTTGAAATCCAGCTTTGAATTGAATATTCCGGACGCAGAATCCTTTATCCTGGATAACTTTTCATTTTGTTCCGGGCTCAGCAATCTGATGCTTGCGGTTACAGCAATAGCCTCATCTTTTGTTTCATTTATTTCACTAAGCGCTGCGACTGCTTTTTGGCGGGCGTCCTCGACCTCTGTTCTTATATCGTTGATCACGCCTTCCAATGAGTCGATCTTTGGCTTGGTGGCCGCGAACTTTTTATTAGCCTCCTCCAACTTTGTATTGGCTTCCCCCAGATCTTTTGCCGTTTGTTTCAGGTCTACACCATAAAGAATGATGCCGACCGTAATAAAGATCGCCAGGATGGACAAAGCAAATTTGCCAAACCGGACCAGGTCTTTATCGAGGATATAAGTAAGATATTTCGATTCTTCCTTTTTTTCTTCGGGCTTATTGTCCGTCCCGGTGTCTATTTTATAGAGAAATGAATGACAATGTTTGCATTTGATAGCATCGTCTTTGATTTCTTCTTTGCAGAAAGGACACTGCATTGTACAACCCTTTTTTATCCAGTTGTTATTTTTTCTTGGGATAGATCATTCCTGCAAACTTTTTGTCCATGGGATCGATGTCCACTCCACCGGGAATAGGCTTTCCAGTGACCGTGATTTCCCCGGGCAGCTCATAGCACATGATGGACTTGGGGTCTGCATGAGCGGTGGCTAAAAGCGCTGACTCGGGAATAGGTGTCAGCACCTGTTGGATGACGTCCTCCTTGGTCCAGCCTTGCGTCCTCATAAAATAGGAGATCGTTTTTGCCTTATTCAGCTTATTGATTATTTCGGCACGCAGATGTTCATGTGGAAAACCCAGTGTATGGCCGGTCTCATGCCGCACCACCCGGAAAAACTCGGAATCAGGCGTATTCATGGAAAAGCTGTCAAGATTCATGGTTGGTTCATTAGGCTTGATATGGAGTATGTCGGTGCCAAGATAGGACCAATAACCATCGTCGGGTGGTGGGGTAGAAAAGCTGATGCGCACCTGCGGGCTGGAGTTGGACAGCGCAAATTTGACATTGCAATATTTTCCCCAGGCATTCATATGTGAAAGTATCTTGCTTTTTAAGGCCCCAGAAGCGGTATCCAGAAATCCGACAGTTAGCTTTACCCCTCCCGCGCCCCAAAATTTTGTGTGAACGGCCGATAGGCGCAATTTAGAGATCATGCCTTTGGGTGCAGCCTGCAATAATTGATGCATGGCCGGTCGGTTCATCGGGTTCTGCGCGGCGGCGGTTTTGGCGGCAGCCTCCCATTCTTCCGGAGGGAGCAATTTTATCGAACAGGGCTTGTATGGGATGGGCGTTGGGGATGGTGCTTTCTTGCTTTTCATAATTCAAGTTTTAGGTCAAAGGAATTATGATGAAGCTACAACATTGCGTTGGTCATCGTACCCGTGAAAACACCCTATTTTATACTTCGTTTACAATTTAGCCAAAATAGGTGTTTCTACCCTTGTCCGGACTGATTTTTTTCGTCAAATTAGACAAGTCCCCATCACTAAAACTATTAGCATGTATCACGCGTCGACCAAGCTGGAGAAACTCAACAAGCCCGCCTACCGTAAGCTCCGGGCCTACGCCTTCGACCCCAGCCTGTCGCTGGCCATCGACACAGTGCAAGTCAACAACATTACCTATAAGGTGGAATGGGAGACCTTGGATGACCACCCTGATGGCAACGGCAGGACCATACCACGTGGCGAATATGTCGATATCATCGATTATGATCCCGCCTCAGGGCTCTTCTATCCCCCGGTGGATCTCAACGACCGCAACCTGCTTGCACAGGACGGACTCAACCCCAGTGTCAGCAATCCCCAGTTCCACCAACAGATGGTCTATGCTGTAGTAATGCTGACGATCAAAAATTTTGAACAGGCATTGGGCAGACGCATACAATGGGCAGGGCATCTATCCCTGGACAAAACAAAGCTCATTAAGAATGAGTATGTTCAGCGTCTTCGCATTTATCCTCATGCATTACGCCAGGCCAATGCTTATTATAATCCCCTGAAAAAGGCGCTCCTCTTTGGCTATTTCACTGCCCGTCCTGCCAGCCCCGCCTTGCAGCTGCCCGGTGGCATCGTCTTTACCTGTCTCAGCCATGATATCATCGCCCACGAGACTACCCACGCCATCCTGGATGGGCTCCACCGTCGCTACATCGACGGCAACCACCCCGATACCCTCGCTTTTCACGAGGCATTTGCCGACATCGTGGCCCTCTTTCAACATTTCTCCTTCCCGGATGTGCTCAAACACCAGATAGCGCGTACCCGCGGCGACCTGCAGGCGCAAAACCTGCTCGGTCAGCTGGCCGAACAATTTGGAAAGGCCGTCGGCTCCTATGGCAGCCTGCGCGACGCCATCGGTAAGACGGATCCCGTCACCGGGAAATGGATGCCCCAAACGCCAGATCCCAGTGACTATTTAACGCAAATGGAATGTCACGATCGTGGCGCCATCTTGGTAGCGGCAGTTTTCGACGCCTTTCTCTCCATCTATAAGCAAAGGGTCCAGATCCTGTTGCGCGTGGCCACCGGCGGCAGCGGCATCCTTGGTAATGGTGAGCTGCACCCCGATATAGTACAGCTGCTGTCCGAGACAGCATCGGAGACGGCCCTTCGGGTCCTGCGGATGTGTGTTCGCGCCCTGGACTATTGTCCGCCCCTGGAGCTTACCTTTGGCGATTATCTGCGAGCTATCATCACCGCAGACGTTGACATGGTCGCCGAAGATGAAAAGAATTACCGTATTGCCTTTATCGAAGCGTTCCAGCGTCGTGGCATCTACCCGTCAAACGTACGAACACTTTCTGTCGAGACGCTGGCATATGAACCCTGGCCGGGAAAGGAGAATGACGACAACGGCCGGCGGGAGGAAGAGGTAGGCAAATTTCTACGTCTTTTTAAGGATTCCATCGGCTACGAAACATGCAGACAAAAGATATATGAGAAGACCAGGGAATTTATCACGGGCCATTACGATCCCGATTCAGGTCTTCACCGGCTCATTAGGTCCAAGTACCTGGCGAATGGCGGCAAAGAGTTCGAAGAGCTCTCCGGCATGAAGTTCTTTACCAGCAAAAAAGAATCCGAGGCACACGGCTTCAGTTTTTCGCCATTCTCCAAAACCTCGACATACCAGGTAGAGAACCTTTGGCTGGCCAATCGGGTTACGCCGGATGGAAAAGTGGTCAACAATGTTATCGTCACCCTGCAGCAGAAAAGGGGCGTTAAAGCTGTCATCGACGACAAAGGAGATTTTAAAATAACAGGGTATTTCGTGCCAAAGCTGGATACCGATGAGACCCAGGATGGTATGATCTTCCGTGGCGGCGTCACCCTCATTTTCGATCTTGATCGCATGCAATTAAAATATGCCATCTGCAAGAACATCGACGACTTCCAGCGGATGGAGCAGGAATTCTGCTATGCAATGGAGCAGCAGGCATCTGCGGCGATGTACTTCAGCGACAAAAATCTCACAGCCCTCTCAGGCCCGTTTGCCTTTAATCATTCTCAAAATCCATCAACCACCGACAATGACTTCCGTTAATAGTGTAAAGATCCGCATGTATCGCCATGGCTTTGGCGACTGTTTCCTGCTCCGCTTCTTTTCGGACAACAAGCTCTCTTGCAGCATGCTCATCGATTGCGGTCTGAAAAAGAATGACAGCGTTCCCGGCGTGACGCTGGATATGGTCAAAAAGGATATTGCAGGCCTGCTTAATCCCCAAAAGAAAGATAAGATACCTTTAGACATCCTGGTCATCACCCACGAACACTGGGATCATGTCTCTGCATTCCTCCCCAAAGACCAGCGATTTGATGACCTGTCCATCGGGCAGCTGTGGATGGCCTGGACGGAAGACCCGGACGACAAAGATGCAAAGATACTCAACAAGGGCCTTGAAGACAGGATAAAGGCCCTGCAGCTGGCTGGTGCAAGGCTGAAAAAAGGCGCACAACGCTCAGCGGCAACATTTAAGAATATATATAACGGAGATAAGCTCCAGGCCGCACGGGAAGAATTTCATACATCGCTCGAAGAGGTAATGGCGTTTATGGGTCCGGTTGGCCTGACAAAGACGCCCGGAGGCATCAGCGTCAAGGATAAATATACCATCAGCATGGATACGCAAAAGGCGATGGACCATATCCGCTCCATAGCCGCCGGAAGAGACGCAGCCATTAGATATTGCAACCCCGGTGAGCTATTGGACAATATAACACTGCTGCCAGGTGTCCGCATCTATGTGCTCGGACCGCCAAAGAACAAACTGCTAAACAAGGACGCTCCTTCCGCCGGCGGAGCCAGCGAGGTATACTTCGGCAACAATTCGCTGGCAGGCTTTGTCGACGGAGTGCTGAGAATAGAAAGCGACAGACACGCGACAGACGATACCGATTCTGGCAAACCCTTTGGCCGCGTGGCAAGCTTCAGCGCGGATGCAAAAGAGCCCTGGCTGACCCAGAAAGATGGCTATCGCGACCCAAAATGCGCTTGGCGCACCATTGAAGACGACTGGCTCGATATGGCTGGCGCCCTGGCCATGCAAATGGACAGCGATACCAATAACACCAGTCTTGCGCTGGCCATCGAATTTGCCGGCAGTGGTAAAGTGCTCCTCTTCCCCGGCGATGCGCAGGTGGGGAACTGGCTCAGTTGGCACGATCAATCCTGGACAGTAAAAGATGGTAATAAAACAAAAGCTGTAAAAGCCGCAGACCTGCTGAACAAGACGGTCTTTTATAAAGTGGGGCATCATTCCAGTCACAACGCCACATTAAAAGAGAAAGGGCTCGAAATGATGACAGACCCGGATCTCGTTGCATTCGTCCCGGAAAAGAACGATCAATACAATGGCATTCCTTATAAACCCCTATTGGAAAGCCTCAGGAAAAAAACAAAAGGCCGGCTAATCTACTCGGCAGACAAGAATATCCCGGCCGAAGGGTCGTTGAAAAAACGGCCGGCATCCCTAAGTGCAAAAGAATGGAAGGAATTTACGGATGCAATAGAGCTGAAACCCCTTTATGTAGAATACACATTAAAATCCTGATAATTGGCACACTTCTCGCACCTGTATGGTCAATTCAAAGCATTATGAATACAGAAAAAGCTATTTTGGCCGGCGGTTGCTTTTGGGGCGTGGAAGAACTGGTCCGCAGCCAGCCTGGCGTCATCAAGACCACGGTTGGATATACAGGCGGGGATGTCCCCAATGCCACTTACCGAAATCATGGTACTCATGCCGAAGGGATCCTCATCGAATTCGATCCTTCCAAAACCACCTACCGGAAGTTACTGGAATTCTTCTTCCAGATACATGACCCGACGACCCTCAATCGCCAGGGCAATGACATCGGAAGTTCTTATCGGTCGGCCATCTTTTATCTCACTGAAGAACAAAAGACTACGGCTATCCAGCTGATCGCCGAGCTCACGGCAGCTCATATCTATCCCCGTCCCATCGTCACCGAGGTCACCGCGGCTACGGACTTCTGGGACGCCGAGGCAGAGCATCAGGACTATCTCCAAAAGCATCCATACGGATACACCTGTCATTATGTCAGGCCGGACTGGAAACTACCCGCCGAAACAGCCAAATAGGTGGCCCGCAGCATTCCGCTCATCAATTCACCTTCCTGCCCTGCATTTTTGTGCTCGTCGTAATGGTTATAGGGACATTCCGGCCCATAATGTTCATGGCTCCGGCTATCGTGGAATTTATATTGCTGCTTAGCAACATGCCTGTTTCGGACTCCATTTCGAATTCACCATCCTGTTTCCCTTTCAGATCAGCCGTAAATGTGGCGCCGCCCATTTCACCCGTACCTTCGCTGCGGATCTCGCCTTCCGAGTGGACGACAGCCGTACCATCCACGATCTCTTTTAGCTGGAAAGAGCTTTGACTATGTAAATTGATCCCCTCTTTTTGTGTAGAGCTCAATTTCCACATGTCGCCTACATGCACGTTCGAATCCGGGAAGATCGAGAAAAGCTGTTCCATATTGCTCTTGATCAATCCGTCTTTTATCCGCTCGTCCCATTGCTTTCCGGCCATGGATTTTCCGTAGGTGTCGCTGGGATCAAACTTGGCAAGCACCTTATCTCTGATCTCGTCGATACCCTTAAATGCTTTTACCTGCCCTGCCGGACTGACCACCGCCTGGATACCCGCCCCCTTCAACAGCGCCAGCATCCTTTCCGCCGGGTCTCCCGATGCCTCCCCAATGTCAGCATCCATATCCGTCTCCTTATCTCCCGTCTTGGTATACAGGTGTATCTTATCGTATACCATGCTCAACACAACATTGCCGGCACTGTCCTTGCCAATGGTATACGTGACTACCATTGTCGCCCGGCTCTTGTTATCCACCTTTTTGCCCTCCATTTCCACGTCGAATTCAGTTTCCTTGGTGATCGAATAAGTGTACTGCGATCCGGACTTTGGGTTTAGCTGAAGCCGATAAGCCTTCTTTGGGTCATTATCAGAATAATGCCGATTGGAATCGGGATGTGTTTTACAGGACAGAAAAGCGCTGAAAATTAGCAATAGGAGGATGAAAGATATTTTATTCATAGATTAAAAACTATTTTTCTCATCAATCATCTTCAATGCATATTCATATTTTTTCTTAATTGCCCTTCCCAGTTCTCCATTATAGCTCTTCAGGAATTTCACCAGTCCTTGGTAATCTTTAACCGCCCAATATTTTTCCACGCTCTCACTCAATAATCTACTGTTTTTTTTGCTCTCATAGCTATTTATCATATTCTGTCTTATCCTTTCCAATCCTTTTTGGACGTCTTTTTGATCATCAATGATCTCATTCAAATTCTCTTTCAGGAATTCCTTTACATCCTGCAGCCATTCTATCAAAGTGTTTTCATCTTTAATTTGGACGGCAGAAAGGTGAGGTTCAATATTATAGAAATACTCCTTCAATTCGCTGTATCCATAAAATAAGCCGCTTTCCTTAAATAGTAATGTCACATCTACTTCATAAGAAGACATAAGGTCATATGATATTGTTATGGCCAAATTGTTAAGGTCATATTCAGCAATACCTTTCAGCTCTTGTTTGATTTTGAACCCGAAAAAAAGTAATACAGGTTCAACAATTGATCTTACAAGGTTATTAAAGTCCATTTTTAATTTTTAATGAGGTGGAAGGTATGCCCCCATTGAAGGATTATAGATCCACCCTCTACTTTCCAGTAATTTTCTTTCTGCATTTAAAAACCCTCTTGTCAGGATTTGTTGTCCATTTGGAAGCCTGTAAGAATCAAATATTGGTTTACCAGCGCGCATTTCCCGTCTTAAAAAACCCGAATTCTGTTTCCAATCAAGTTTTGGAGAACCTTTGCCAAACATTTTAAGCATCCTATCGCCGGTCTTCCATCCCATCGATGTACCTGTGGTAGGTTTGCCCCATTTAAACAATTGCAGCCCTCCCTCCTCTGTTCCGACCTCAGCGGCCACTTCCATGCTGGATTCAGTAACAACCTCCGCCCCTTTACCTATCCCTTTCAAAAGCGAAGCTCCCTTTGGCAGCAATGGCATAACCATCAGCCAAAAATCGTTATCTTCCTGAATAGCTTGTACTCGCCAGCCCCACGAATAACTATCATCTTTATTTTTAAACAACTGATCCTTTCCTCCATCGTGGAAAGTGCCTAATATTAACGGATGCACAGGATCCATTTGATCATGGATAACCAAGGACATTCTTTTCCTCTGCTCGAGAGATACATCCTGCACCGGCGAAGGTTTCCCTATTGCAACGTTGTCTACAATATTCAAACTCTGCATCGTTACGCTGATGCTCGTCGATATCACTGATTTTATAGAACCAGCCGCCAGTTTCGCCGGAAGTTTTGCAGAGACCACCGCATTAGGAAGTGTCGATACCCAATGCGCAGATTGCGTTCCGGCATTGGCCAGTTCAGCAGTCTGTCCCGCAGCATGCAGTGTCTGTAACACCGACGTATTGGCGCCATTTGTCGCCGCGGCTATTGTGGTCAATGAGTTCTCTGGTTCCAACCCATCCTGATCCACATTCGCAATCGGATCATTTCCTGCAAATTGGAACGGTGTGTAATAAGGATAATCATCCGTCAGCGGGTCCAATTGAGTAAACCTCCCGACCTGCGGATCATAATTCCTGAACCCATAATCATACCAGTTCAATCCCCCATCGTCAAAGAGCTCTTTATCATTATAAAGATAATTGTTCTTCAGCGTACCCTCTCCTGCATCCCCCAATTTTTTACTGCTGATCCCCGCGATCTTCAGACCAAAAGGATAATAGTGATCTTCCTCGATGATATTACCCGTGGTGACGCTGATCGCCATGTTATCGAAATATACGGTCTGGTCGCTGCGGTTGCTGACATAAATAAAGACATACCCATTCTTAGGCGCCTTGATATTATTCCATCCCATCGCGGGCGTAGTCGTCGTCCAGCTGGAAGCTACCTGCAGCTGATAGACCCCTCCATTCGACGCCGGCACCAGGTTGAACCGCTCATCAAAGAACAACACCGTTAAATAGGCCTGCGGCGTCCCGCTGGTAGAATTGGAAGGCTCTACTGCGCTGACAAAGGCGGAACTACCGGACAGCTGGCTGGAAATGGCGCTGGCATTACCATGTACCAGGGTGCCCGCCGTATTCGGACCGGCGATCGCTGCCGACAGGCTGTTTAAGATATTTGGGATGATGTCGGGGTTGCTGCTGGTGGAAGACCCCTGGTAATAATACTGCACCGACGTATTGATCAGGTCGCCCGCCATCACTTTTTGCAGGCTGTTCGGTCCGATGTTATGACCCACTAAATTGCCGAGGCCGCTGCACGAAACGCTGGTGTTCACACTTTGCCAGGCGGAAGGCACACCGGTACGTGTCACCTCCACTTCATTACCGGCCCCTGTCTGCCCGAATACAGGATCTTCCGCCGCCGCCCGGTTCGTCTCCATATTACACCGGTTGGTCCCATTATGGGTCTCTTCCGTCAGGATCATGCGCACATTCTCCTGGTAGTCCCTGATAAAATAATCCCAGGCTCCCGAAGTCGCTGCATTAGGTAAAGTAAGATTCCCGGCCTCTGTCCGTGTATCCCAGCCATTGCTCGTATTAGCAGGCGTCATCACCCGGATACGCCCTTCTTCGAAGCTGATATAGTTCAGCTGGGCGCCAGTGCCGGAAAATGGAGGCAACGAGGCAGTAGTAAGGGTAGTCGACGTCTCCTGGTAAACATATTGATTAATGTACGTAGTAATTGTAGAGGTTCCGGACGGTTCCGGAATAAATACCCGTTGCAGCTTCTCTCCATCGGCGTTGTACACGATATTAATAGTTCCCTGTCCTACCAGCCGTATCTGGTCCGGCTTGTCCAGGAAATTGTAATGGATGCCATTGGTGCCGGCCGTGCCGCCATTCAGGCTTTGGACATTTTTATTTAGATCGACGACCATGTTGCCATTGGCGTCATACACATAGTCGGGCGCCGACCCATTGGTCCCGTCCTTGAAATCCCCGGATAAGCCGTTAACCGTAGTTGTGGCCATGCCGTCGGTGACGCTTTGCAACTTATTACTGTAAGCGCTATAGCCATAAAAAAGATCGTCGAGAATGACAGGTGTCGGAGTGCCGGGTATAACGCCCGACTGCAGCATAGTTAGCAGGTTACCGTTAAGATCATACGTGATCTGCCCGGCGTGACCGGTGACTTTAAAGTCCATTTGGGTATGGTTCCAGCCTGTATTCGCGGTCTGCGTTTCAAGATAGATCGCCTTAATGAGCCTGTTGGCGTTGTCATAGGTATAGTCATATCTCCGCTGCGCATCATCCCCCTGCGTATTCCAGACCTGACCGGTCACCTGCCCGTTAAGCCGTGCTGCGGCAAACTGGTTGTCACGGTTGTCATAACCAATGGAAAGACCAAAGAAATGTCCCCATTTGTTGTAGTTCGCCGCATTCTTAATGGCATAATCCTTATTGATACCCGTGATCTGGTTGTGGATGTTATATGTATAGTTCAGGGATTCCAGGTCGGGTAACCCGGAATTGGGATTGTTATAATTCGGGTCCAGGTGCTTCGTCTTCATTCTGCCCACATCGTCATAGTCATAGGAAGCAATGGTTTTCATAGCATTGCTGCCAACCTGCTTTTGAATAGAAGTGACCCTGCCGACGGCATCGAATAGATATTTATTCAACGTAATAAAGGCGGTATAGCCCGCAGAAGTATTCGTATGACTATTGCAGGTGCTTAGGAGCCGGCCGTCCCACCGGTATTGCATCGTGGTGATATCCGTTCCACCCCTGATATTGCCTTCGGCCGATTGAGTAGGCCTACCCTTCTCATCGAAGTAAGTGGTAGATGCCAAAAACGTGGAAGTGCTGCCTAAAACCCTCACCAGGTTCCCGGTAGGCATATTGAGCAAACGTGCCGACTGTGCGATAGGAACCACATTGGGGTCGGATGTACTATAGGCCGTAGTGTTGGTAAAGGAAGTGTTGAATGCTGCTACATTAGGAAAAGAATAATTATCGTAAAAGAAGTACTTTAGGACAACGGTGCTGGTGCTGGAGTTCAGGCTGGTGCTGTTAAGCGACACCGGACAGAGCGAGGTGGCCAAAGTAACGGAACTGCCGCCGCTGTTCGCTGTATTGGAGACAGTAATCGTGTTCGTGGCAGCGGCGCCGTTTATATCAGACTGCAGGTTCGCAACAGTTTCCGTTGTATTGAAAAGGGTCTTAAGTACCGGCCGGTCCAACACATCATAAAGGTTCGCGGTCCACTGAGGCGTCGATAAAGCAGCCTGGTTGCCGTCCTGCATGAACACTATGCGGTCGCGGATATCGTAGACCATATTCAGCGGCGCGGCGCCTGGCGCTTTTTTCCATATTGACCGGCCTTTTTCATCATAGTTGTATTGGAACACCTGTTCTGCCAGTACCGTCGCGCCATTGGTGCCTGTAAAGCTCCAGCTATTGGCATCCAGATATTTCACGCCCTCAGGTTGTATCTGGAACCGCAACAGACCGAAATCATCATATACATAGTATGTACATATCCATCCGGCATCACCCGCCCCTTGTGTAGCAGTCGCCTGCACTTTTTTAAGGATCAATTGCCCCGACATATTGGTGAACTCGATCACCTGGTTGTTATTTACATCCGTGTAGGTGAGCTTATACAATGTATTGACAGGGTAAAGGCCTTTATTCACCGGCGCATTTCCTTGCACGTAATCTGTCGTCAGGATCTGTACATTGTCTGCCGCCGTATTCATATCGTAATTAGCGGAATTACCGATGTTGGCCGCCCAGGATGCGCCGGCGTCCTTTACATTCACTATCCTATTCAAGGGACTATAGTCGAAAGTAATAGAAGCAAATGCGGAAGTCTCATTATAAGTAGCCGGGTTGGCAAAGTACGCCGGCTGATCGGTCAACGGAGCGGTTTTATATTTCCCGGGTTGATTGGTCGTGGTGTAAGGCAGGTATTTAACAGGTTCACGATTGAACGCATCATACACCGAGAACTGTACCATATCGCCCCAGGTGCTCGAGCCGGAAGGCGGCGTGGCGGTCTGCTTGCTGACCTTTTCCACCGATCGTCCCAACCCATCCAAATAAGTAGTGGTTTGCAGCTTTGAGCCGATAGGCAATTGATCCACAGCCAACCACGTCGTCTGGTTGATATCGAGCACATCATGTTGACGAACATAATTGATGTCCTCCCAATTGACCGATACTACGCTAATTTTGACGATTTTCGAAGTCAGGTCACCAAGAGTAGCGCTGTGCGTCACCCTGTAGTAATAAGTGGTCACCGAGGTGGCTATTATGGCCGGAGGCTGATAGCTGGACGAGAGCGCATTCCCTATCGGAACGAAGCCTGTAGTGGGACTTGAACTGCTATACCACTGATAAGTTACACCGGTATTGGGTATCGCAGCAGGGCGCAGCTCCACTATAGCACTAGGAGTCTGGCCATTCGAATAGCTGTATACCCCATTGGTCGTCCCGATGGAATGGCTGGGATTCCACATGGTCTGACAATACCCTCTTTGAAGGAACACCAGGCTCAACAAACTGATAAGCCAAAGGCACGTCAAAAATTTCTTATGTATCATCGGATAGTTTTAATTCAATTATCAATGGGTTTGTTATTGCACAGGGCAGGCAGTGGCGCTTTGCATTGAATAAGTCCCGCTCGTAGACCCATCGCTCCAAACATAGTGGTAATAACAAACGTACCCATGCTGTCCGTCACCCGTAGAACTCGTATATACCTTGGTACCATGCTGACAGCTGCCATTAACACACTTGTACCCCTCGCCCGTGCAGTTTGAAGAATTACAGGCGTTCGATACACAGGTGCCTCCATTCTTCGGGTCATTCGCATAATTCTGCCCATTGGCGGTTATATCATCCAGCGCTTGCTGCGTGGCAGCGTTCTGACTCGCTGTTGAACTGTACTTGCCGGGAGGAACAATATAGGTAACCCCGGTTCCCGTATAACCCACCGGACAGCTCATATTAAAAGTCTGGTATACCTGCGGATTGTAATAGGTATTCGCTGGACATGCGGCATTTGGCCCATAATCAAACCATTGCCGTTGCTTCCACGTAGAGCTGTTGGGGTTCACATCCGTTGCCTGTATGAATAGGTGTGGTGGTAGATTTCCATTGACGGACAGGCAGTATGAAGGGTCCGCCGGTGTCACGCCATCACCTGGGAACCAATCCCAGTCTGGGTTGGTATCGAGCGTACAGGACGAGTGTTCGGGGGAGTTGACGTATGCCCAAGCGTTGGCGGCAAGATCATCCTTGGCCTGCTGGTCGGCATCACCCTGGTTGATGATCGAGCTGTAGGTGCCCGCGGGAACAGTATAGGTAACCACTCCTCCTATGTAGCCGGGATCACAGCTGGTGGTCGTATCCGTCTCCGACCATGCGGTATTGTAGTAGATCATATAACAAGCGCCTTTATTCGGCGAGTTGTCCGCATAATCCTGGGCGTTCGTAAGTAGATAGGTCTCGGCCTGGTTGTCTGCATCCTCCTGGCTGATGGTAGAAGTGAACTGACCGGCTGGAACAGTATATGTCACAGAGCCTCCCTGGTAGCCGGCGCCACAATTGCTACGGGTCACGAGTTCCGATATCATCTGATTGCTATAGGTGGTAGGACAGCCGGTTTGTTTACTTGCCGACACATTATTGTATTCATACATTTTCACAATGTTATGGGTCTCGTCCTGTATGGTTTGCAGCCTGCCCAGGTTGTCATAGGTGTAAAAAGTAATCCTGTTATTCTCATCACACTCCGATGTTTTTCCGATCAGCGGATCATAGGTCGTTGTGCGCATTCTTGCATTCACCGGGTACAACCGCAGCTCGTCTATGTTATTATTGGTGGCATTATTGTTCTTGAACACGACACTGGAGGCGCCTGCAGGAATGTTGTATTCGTAATAGGTAAACCCGTTATAGGTGGGAGCAGATTTGACGGGTGTCGCGCCGGCCGGCACAGTAAAATTCCCATTGCTGGCCCAAAATGAAAGGATATAAGCAGTGCCGGTATTTAAAGAAGAAGCTGTTAAACTATTTGTCCCTGATGACAGCAACGTAAAAGTATTTTTCCCCGTGGCTGCAGACACATTTACATTGTATGCGCTGGTGCCGGATAAAGCCCATCCACTCCTGCTCAGGTCAAGACTTTCAAAGCTGGTATAAGCGGGCCTGTCGGTCGCCGCATTGGCATTCACCACAGAAGCCACGATATACTTATCATTGTAATCATAAATATTGGTTACAACCCGGTTGCCTTCGTCCTTCAATCCCACAAGATTGCCGTTCGCATCATAAGAAAAAATCTGAGGTATCTTATAGGGTAAATAGTCTGTAGTGGTCGGACCGCTATACGGCGTCAAACTACTGGAAGGCGAAGCAAAACGCTGTTCCAGGGTCCTGAAAGGCTTGATATCCAAGTTGGGCAGCTGCACGAATTCCGTCACTTTCTCATTTAGGTACTGAGTGGAGCCCCCGGCTTTAAGAACAGAAGTGCGTGTGACAACAGGAATGGATAACATATTTTTTTGCACAAGGGTCGCCAACGGGCCTGTGTTATAATCCGTAGGGTAATAAATGTTCTTATAATTTATGTCCCCGTTGCTTTGTTTAGTCACAATCTGCCTCACATCAAAGTTGGTCGGTGTTTTTTGGCAATAGGTGTCGGCACGACAATCGATTCCATCATTATAATAATAATCCGTTTCCGTCTGCACAAATTGAGTAGCATCCGTTGTTCTGTATGTTCTTTCATAGGTTTTTGATAATTCTGTACGGCCGGTATAGGTATAATACCTATCGACGATCATATCACTTGACGATGTTGTAATGTAAGAAGAAGGCGCGTCGTATTTAGCAGGGTTCACCCAGTCATCAGCACGTTGGGAACGGCTGGTGACTACCTGGCACTTGTAGGAGACTATCGACCAATAAGTGCTGGCACAGCAGTCTTCATACGGGTCGAAAAGAACTTCTTTCGCATTGCTGAAGTCATACACATTCTCCGTTTCTTTTATTTTACTCCCATTGACGTCATACACCGTTGTAAGTTTGGGCAAGCCATAAGCCCATGGAGCGAATCGTTGTTTTACGGAAAATGCGGTGTTGGAGCCGGCAGCCGACCACAATGCATAATCCGGGTTGGGGTCATTCGGATCGCCGTGTGTGAATAGCTGGACCGTTTTTCCAATGGCGCCCGAACTTTCCGTGATCTCGACGCGTTTGAACTGCGCGGGCAGCGGAGCCGTCAGGTTGAGATCGAAATTGTAATAGACCGTGTTGGGCGTGTATTTTGTTTGCTGCGGACAGTCGAAAATAAAGGAAAGTATTGCACCGATCACATCCAGTACCACCGCTGCAACGTTTAAAAAGCTGGCGGAAGAGAAAACATTGATAATATCACTGATAGTGGAAACAACGGAAAGTACGCCTAATACAGGCGAAATAGCAGTCATGAATTTTTGAAAGGCATCCAGGCTGACAGCTTCGTACTGCGAGAGAATGCCTGGATATATATAATGCCATTTGCAGTGGGGGATGGGATTCGTCCATGATATATTAATGGTTTTGTGCTCCTCCTTCCAATCATTATTGCTTACAAGGGAATTCACCGGCGTCTCAAGCCCCCAGAGGGAAGATGCACTGCCCGCGCCATTCACTACATAATCGTATTTGGTAACGATAGGATTCCCACATCCATTGGAATAGCCGCCGTCGGAAGAGCTCGTTTGCGATACATGCACGCCGCCTACGCTAAGCGTGGTTCCGGGAATTTGAATAAATGCCCCTTTGTTCTGCGCATATTGATAAGTAAGACTTCCGCCTGTCGGATAGATCACCTGCTTGAGCAGTCCATTCTTCGCATATCCATCTTTGGCATTATAATAGGTCCCGGTGACATTGTCATTCTGAAAACAAAGTCCCTTGAGAGCATAGAAGCCAAGCGTAGTAGGAATTGTCGCATTAAGAGACACCGGAATGGTGGCGCCCGTCAGGGGACTGTTGGACGCAATACTGTTGTTGCCATTGTAGTAGCCCCAGATATCTTTTGCATAACAGAAGTTTGGCGGAACAAAGTCATCAACGGCACTTGACCCCGTATTATAATCGAATTGATAAGGCGGGGAATCCTCTTTCAGATCCACGCCGATCTTTTTGACACTCCGGAGACAAAGCCTGGCATTGGCGATCTGAAAAGAATTGGTAGGCGTCCCATATCGGTTGCGGATAAAATAAGTAGTGTTCAGCAGATATTGCGAAAGATATCTTCCGTTATAGGTGATACTCACGCTTGATATAGCTTTCTGCCCCGGGTAGTCGAATCTTGAAGCCGCAGCGTAATTGAAATTGACCACATGACCGTCAGGATAAGTAATAGAAGAAATTTCCTGGGTCGTCGTAACGGACTTCTTATAAGACACAACGACATAGTTATCCAGGCTCTTGTTAAAAGTTATATCCGTCCCGGCGAAATTACTAAGGTTGCGAGTAACATAGCTGAAAAGTATCTTCCTTGACAAAAAAGGGTCGTCCACCTCTGACAGATACCAATTGCTGATGATGAATGGATTGGCTACATCTGCATTATACCAGGGGGAGGCGGTGGGTCCCGTGTCAAAGGCGGATTGACAATAGACGCCTCCATTGCCGATCTTTGGCTGATTGGCTATTTTTGACCCGTCGGCATTGCTGAAAACACCCTTCAAGAGTTTTGTCAGCCCATGCTGGGTAAATTTATATATAAGACCATCCACATCGGTGATGGTAAAGGACGTGATGGTAGTTCTTATACCCTGGCTCGTCATAGTCGGATCAAGCTGTAAACTTATCTTCATTTTTGTATCCCCCAACGGCAGCCCATGCCAGCCACCGGAAGTATCGATCACGAAAACCCCTGATTTACCGTTGAACTGGAAGGCAAAACGGTCCAGCTGTCTATCCTGGCCAATTTCATTACGCTGGGCATATAGTACATTCCGTGACCCAAACGTCGGATAGCTTGCCAGTGCAGTGGGGCATCCGTTTTCAATGGGAGCCGTCGATGGCGCATACAGATAGCCCGCCGGGTATTTCGTGCGGTCCTTCCAGCCCCAGGAAGGATATTGTCCGGCAAAAGCAGGCTGATCGTCCGGCTCGCCTACCTGGATCCGGGTGATAACTCCTCCTGCCACCAGGTTCCAGCCCTGTCCCACATTCGAGGCGATATCATTTACCCTTAATCCATTGCCTGAATTGTAGCTGAGCGCTACTGTCGAGACAAGTCTGCTCTTATCGTCTTTCCAGTCGAACATAGGAATGGAAAAGACAGCGCTACCTGTCTGCAGGTTCACCTGGGCCAGGGAGGGAAAAGAGGAGCCCAGGACAATAAACAATACGATAAAGAAGTACGTAAACTTTGAATGTACCATACCAATTTTATTTTTTACGCTGTATGTCAAAAACTATAGCCAACCCTGAATTTGAAAGGCTGGGTCACCGGAACATGCTGATAACTTAGAAAATCCCACAAAAACTGAAGCTTCGTATTCTTGAATACCTTTGTTTTCATGGAAATGATCTTGCTGATCCCCAACAACCCGCTTTGCTGCCAGTTATCCAGGTGTCGCATCATCTGCAGGGTATACACAGGCTGTTGGTAGTTATATTCTAACCCACCACTGGCAAACCAGCTTCTCTTGATCTGGATATCGACAAAACTTCTCAGCCCGGCGCCCTGGCTGCTGACAATGAGGCGATGGATGTCGCCCGCCCAGCCTATTTTATAGCTGGCTCCAATCCCGATCCGGTTGTTTTCGTTCAACTTATAGCCCAATGAAACACCGATATCCGTAGTCGTGGGAAAAAAGTTCGTACGTGAGGTCGTTTGCAGGTTGGTTCCCAATTCCAGGCGGTGCAAAAAAGACTTTGTTTTTTCCGGGTTGTTCTTAAAGTCTGGCATATTCAGATCACCGCCTCCATTCAGCTTATTCTTTACCTGATCTACTTGTCCCATGGCTGCTCCTGTTTGCTGCTGCGCCAGCGATGCGGCGCTGGCTCCCCCTGGTCCCATCTGGCCCTGAATACCAGCCAGCACCTGGTCCCTTCCCGGCAACCCCTGCCCGGCCTGTGTAGGGTCTCCCGTAGGAGCACCGGTCGGCAACAGGCCGGATAAGAATGAATTTCTGCTCATAAAACTCGAAAAAGCCGGAAGCTTATTAAGCAACCCCAGCGCCTTCTTGAATAGCTTATCCGGGTCACTAAGCATATCCCTATATTCGTTGATCTGCTGATCATAATATTGAGCGCTCGCTTTATACTTGTTGAAAACATTGGTGATCCCGGACGGCACTGAGGTATACCTGCTCAGGTATTGCTGGATCTGCTCCTTTCTTTGCTGCATATATTGCTGGATGTCAGTGGCGTCCTGCATTTTGGCCTGCAGCGCCTGCAACTGGCTGGCAGCATTTTGCAGCTGCGTTTGCCCCTGCAAAGCCCCCTTCTCCATGCCTTTTAATAATTGCGGGTTCTGCTGAAGGAAAGCCAGCGTCCCTCGTAAAGAATCCGTATACGGTTCATATGGGCCGCTGATCCTCATGGACTGTCTCCCCGTATCCTGTTGCAACCGTTGCGACAAGACGGCATACCGCTGTTCAGACTGGACGAACAGATCATTGGCGGCATTGGGATCCATCGCATACAATTTCTTTTTCAGCTGCCCTTCCTGTCGGATCATCTGCCGGACATATTTTTCTGTTTGACGGGTCAGCTGCCGGTTGAGCCTGGCCGTGCTGGCTTGTACCTTGCCGAACAATCGGGACGGGAAGCCCTCGAGCCTGGCGATCGACGAATCCACCTCCTGGGCTCGGGCAGGCAGGTATGCACAGCATATACCTGTCCCTAAAAGAACCACTAGTAGTCTTTTTAGCAGCATGACTGAATTTTTGAGATATGATCATCTGAAAGACGAACCCCTGCCCCGGCACGGGACAGTGTGGACCACCCAATAGGTAATCGATCAGGACGGAATCAAATAACCAGTTAGTGTAAAGGCCAATATAACATAGGGTTTGGATCTTTTGGGCATCATGGAGGAAAGGGCTTGATCAAAAGTGTTAAAAAAAAATTGATATGAAAAGGATGAGTTCACCGTCGTGTTTGAATCGGCAATAAGCGTGTAGAAATCGACAATCACCGTGTCATAAAGACGAAATCAGAAAAATTCAGCAGGTTGTATAGTATAGTAAAAATCGCAACCGAAATACCGGATTATTGGCAGAAACTATCAATATTCCTGAAAATACGCCACCTTTGGTAAAAATCAGTAGAGCTTATCGTATCAGACACCCCCTGAACAGCAGGTTTTCATTTATACGTGCATAGCTGAATAAAGATCAATTAGGGGTAGGCTTATTTCTTCAGTAGGTTTGACCAGTCCTTATTTTTCACGTAAACCCCCAAAAAATGAAACACCTGCTTGTACTCGCCTGCCTGCTATCAGCCAACATCCAATTATTACCTGCGCAAGACAGCCTGCCCCAAAAACCTGTTTTCCGTATCGCAAAAATAAAGACCTTAAATGCGCAGACCAGCACTGGGTATCTATATGCGATCACTGACTCAGCCCTCTTGCTTTCCATACAAAAAGAGCCGATAAGATTTTACGACAACTCCAATACTGGAATACAATCATTCCAATACAAAGACCTGGAGAAAGCCGAGATCTACAAAAAGGGACAGCTATGGCGTTCACCATTGACGGGACTGCTCATCGGCATGACAATTGGGGCCGTCATCGGCTATGCCGGCGGCGACGACCCTAAAGATCAATTCCTTTCATATACAGCGGGGGAGAAAGCAGTGGGATTAGGCATTTTTGGAGGAGCCGTCGGGGGCGTTACGGGGTTAATTATCGGCTTATGCGCACATAAAACATTTCAAATCCATGGGAAAAAAGAAAATTATGAAAAGATGAGAAAAAAGATGATGGCAAAGCTAGGTATTTAAATTCTTCGTATCTTATCCCAAACCTAAGCAACCTCCATGCATCCGACATTCTTATTCTTTTTCTTTGGTCTTGCCTCCTGGATCCTTTTCGTTTTATTGGTCCCATATTTCCTACCCACCATCATCGCCATTCTTCGACAGAAAACCAACACGGGTAGCATCTTTGCCCTCAATCTGTTCCTGGGATGGTCTCTGATAGGCTGGGTTGTCTCCCTTATCTGGGCGCTCTCCTCCGATAATCTGCGGACCCAGACTGTCATCGTCAACAATATGCCCCCTGCCCCCTCAAACCCGGCGCCCGCACATGAATACAAAGGCGTCCAGCTTCAACGGAAGGCATCAGGATCAGGCAGCACGAAACAGTCCGGTGCGCAACAGTTCGACAAGTACGAACAATTACGAAAACTTAAACAATTGTTGGACGAGGGAGTGCTGACACAGGAAGAATTTGATCAACAGAAATCCAAACTTTTAGATTAGTTCAAGTCCCTGTAAAAGATATTATTCTTGGCCGTCCGGAAAAAATTGAGTAGCTTAGATATACTCTCTCTGAGCCACCATTCTTATCCACATTTCTACAGTGCCTTCATCTCAAGCCTATCAAAGGCCTTCTCCTCGCTTGTCGCAATGTGATAATACATTGGAACCTTCCTTTAGGTATGGGCATTACATTATCTATTCACCAATTTAACAGGAGGTATTTATGAAAAGCACCTTTACGCTGATCGCATTTGGCATCCCCGCTATGATCATCCTGTATTCCTGCCAGAAAGGAATAAAATCAACCCAACAACCCGGTTCGAATGCAAGAGTGGATATGCTCACTGCAAGGTCCGCGACTAACCTACAGGGCACGGTATCGGTATTCTCAACAGGCTTCAATAATCCCCGCGGACTTAAATTCGGCCCTGACGGGAATCTCTATGTGGCAGAAGGTGGCGTAGGCGGAACCAATTCAACGGTAGGCCAATGTGACCAGGCTCCATTCCCTGTGGGGCCCTACACCGGAAGCCCTACAGGCGCGCGTATTTCAAAAGTAGATGCGGCAGGCACACGTACAACTGTAACGGACAACCTACCTTCCAGCCAGGCAAATGAGATCATTGGCGGCGATGTGGAAGGGGTAGCCGACGTTGCCTTTATCGGCAACACCATGTACGCATTATTAGCGGGAGGCGGCTGTTCTCACGGCGTTCCCTCCGTTCCCAACGGCATCATAAAGGTCAATACAGACGGCAGTTGGACATGGCTAGCCAATCTCAGCGACTGGCTGCAGGCACACCCGGTAGCAAACCCCGAGCCGGACGATTTCGAACCCGATGGGACCTGGTATAGCATGATCAATGTGCGCGGCGACCTGTATGCGCTGGAACCCAATCATGGCGATATGGTCAAAGTAACTACTGCGGGGAATATCAGCCGGGTCATCGACATCTCAGCCAGCCAGGGTCATATCGTTCCTACGGTACTCGCCTATCACGGCAATTTCTATATGGGCAACCTGGATACCTTCCCCATTGCCGGCGGTGTTTCAAAAATTTATAAGATCACACCTTCTGGAGAGATCAAGGCGGTCCTGCCAGGGCTTAATACGGTGCTGGGACTCGTATTTGACAACCGCGACAGGATGTACATACTGGAAATGACGGCAGGCGCACCCTTTCCCACGCCAGGCATGGGAAGGATACTGCAAGTCGATCCGTCTGGTAAAATATCCACACTGGTGTCAGGACTGTCGCTTCCCACAGGCATGACGATGGGACCTGATGGCAACCTGTATGTATCCAATTGGGGGTTCAGCCCCCAGGCGATTGGCGGGGGGCAGGTGCTAAAAATAACACTTACACAATAAATAAGAAACCGGCAATCAGCCGGTTTTTTTTAAGATCACCGTTCATTCCCTTCCCCACCATCCTCCCCCTTCGCCCCCTTTGGAATATTAAAACATTGCAGCAATACATCGTCCGTGACATCAGATGGAGAGATCTTATTCCTGGCCTTATTGAACATAACGATCACGTACAAATTCCGGGAGGGCACAATTTTATAATCACATACGCTGCCAATACCGGTACCGCCTCCGCCTTTGTGAATAACGAGCTCATTGGCAGCCACACGGGAATGCCAGCCTGGAGTATTGGATAAGGCAGCCGAGTAAGGCGTCCACATGACATCAAGGGTCTTTTTACGCAACAGCTGTCCTTTATATAACGCCTGGCTCAACTTTACAAAGTCCGCCAGGGTAGTCTGCAATCCACCGGAAGGCACTCCAAAATCCCCTGCGCTGAAATGTGTTTCGACAGACTTCAGCTTTCCGTTCTTTTCCAGATGCCCTGTGCTTACATCGTTGGAGCTGGGTTTTACACCTGTACTAACCATGCCGTCTGGACCAAAGACCCGCTTTTGCATAAACGTCAGGTAATCCATCCCTGTCATCGTTTCGATCAGCTTGCCCATCACGGCAAAGTTGAAATTATTATACTGCTGCCGGGCGCCCGGCCGAAAAGACATTTTCATCTTTCCAGCCTGTGCGATCGTTTGTTCAAAAGAACCATTGTCCTTATCGCCCTTTAATTCGGAAATACCGCTGGTATGGGTCATGAACTGGCGTATGGTAATGTTTTGCCAGCTATCCGGCAGCCCTTTCATGTATTTCTTGATGGGATCATCCAGAACGAGCTTATTCTCCTGCACCAGGAGCATTAAACCCACCGCCGTGAATGCCTTGGATACTGAACCAATGCTGAATACGGTCTGTTCATCGACTTTCGCCGCCCCATTCACGGACCTGATGCCGTACCCTTTTTCAAACAGTATATTACCATCCCGGATAACAGCAACGGCCACACCAGGGATACCTTCTTCCTTCATGGCCTTGTTGATAACCTTATCCACCTTCTGGCCAATATCATTCTGAGCCGACGCCGGGACAGCTAAGGCCATCGATACAATAAGCCAAAGCAGAGGCAGCTTGTTATTAAAATTGTAATCTTTTTTCTCCTCCTCCTTTTCTGCCTGCAGCTTATCCCGCGTATTTTTCTGGACCGCAACGGCTCCAAATATCGCCAACAGGAAAGCAAAAGCATAAAATCCCTTCTCACTGGGTAAAAGGGTTGCATTCCACAATCCAATCGTCAACAGGACGATGGACAAAATAGTAGCAAACCAGCTGATCCCATAATACAGATCCGTCACGGGTATTCCTTCCAGCCGGTCTCTCACACTTTTTTGCACGGAAACAACGGCGAACAGTCCGAACATTAATACCGTAAAATAATAGCCTTTTTCATTGAGCTGCATTTGAGCATGCCATAATCCGATGAGATAGCCAAATGCTCCCACACCCAGGGCAATCCAGGATGCGCCGACAAAGGCATTAGAGGGCTTTGTTGACATACGTTTAGGGGTTTGTGTTACATAAATGTAACAACATTTATCGCCTCCTTGACGTACATAATTGTTAAAATCCTTAACTGCCTGGTCGACAGCCCGATCTCTTTATAGCGAATGGATATACGAAGCGCTGTCCTTGAATTTGTCCAGGTCCATCTCCACAAAGAAATTTTTTACGCCACCAGTTTTCGCAGCAGCAAAAAACTCCTTCCAATCGATGACACCCTGCCCCACAGGTACTTGTTTCTTATCCGCGGTCCAGTCCGACAGATGGGAGGAAATAAATCTTCCCGGATATTTAGTAAAGTAGGTGGACGCCTTATATCCAAGATTGATCACCTCGGTCTGAAATTGCATCTTCACAAGATCAGGGTCAAATCGTCGCATCAATGCATCATATATCAGCTGTCCGTCGAGCTCATGGAATTCGAAGTCATGGTTGTGAAACCCCGCTTGCATTCCCGCTTTTTTAATTTTTTCAGCCGCCACATTCAGCTTATCAGCCGCCGCAAGATAATCGTTCAAACCAGCTTCCTTGGGGAGCCAGAAAGTAGAACAGATCATCTGGCTCAAACCCAGCTCATGGGCGAACCCGATCCGCTCGTCCAGCGGATCGCCAAATTCAGCAAACCCAAAATGGCAGCTGGGACAATGAAGCCCGGCATCTTCAATGATCTTACGCATGTCCGACGCTTTCATCCCCACCAACGGTCCATAACCAATCTCAGCATATCCCTTCGGAGAACACATCTCGGTGAGCTGATAGCCTTGTGCGGCCATCATTTTCAACGTACCCGCAAAATCTTTCGCCAGTATTTCCCTAATGGGAAATGTCTGGAACCCGATAGGCATATCCACCCGCCGGGCATATGCCAGCAGGGAAGAAGGCAGGTGCATCAGTCCAAGGGCTGCGCCGGTCATGGTGCCAAGGAAGCCGCGGCGATTGATTATAAGCATATCACTTATTTTAGACGGTTGATTAAATAGTAGCAGGGTCCCATCCCTGCCTATACTCCCGGCGCAGGTATTTATTCGCCTCGGCCACATTCGTGATCGCCTGGCTGGCTGCGTCATACTTCAGCATTTTATTTACCCGCAACGATGCCGCATACAGGTTTACAGCCTCCGTCAAAAACTCCGCTTCAGAAAAACTACCGGGATACTGCTTTCCTTTTTTGCAGGCCTCCACAAACAGCGGTAATGCAGCAGTCGTCATCCGCACCTGGTCATTTTTTTCACCTTTGGCAGCAGGTGCGCCCATTTTGACACCGGAGATGATCTGCGGATCCTGTACATTAAATCCGGCCAATATCTTCCCTTTATCTCCTACAAACATCATCCCCTCCTCTGGCAGCGCTTTATTGTCTCTCGCCAGCTCATCCGGGATACAGGGACGCATACCTCCATCATACCAGTAAAGGTCGACAGGACCTCTGCTGCCATTTGCCGGATAGCTGAACCGTACGGTGCTGGCCATGGGGAACGAGAAATCGTTATTTACACGGAAGGGAACAGCGCCATTGAAGTCGCAGAAATGACTCCTGTGTGGTTCCACCACGGTGGGGGACGTCAGCTGCAAGGCATTGAATACAGTCCAGAGACTATAGTGTCCCATGTCGGCCATGGACCCTCCCCCAAAGTCATACCAGCCGCGGAACACCATATGAGTATAGTTTGGATGATATGCCCGTTCTGCTTCGGGACCAAGCCACAGGTCCCAGTTGAATCCATCGGGAACAGGTGGCTTATCAGTGGGCAGCTCGGGATATTGCGGCCAGACGGGACGATTGGTCCAGTTATGCACCTCTTTCAGGGTTCCGATGGCGTCGGCATGGATCCAGCTCATTACGGTTTCCATCGATCCGTTAGAATCCCAGGGTATAAGATGGGTGATCACTTTCGGATGGCTCCGGGCCATTTCGATCACCCGCTTGCCTTCGATCAGCCGGTTGGATATGGGCTTATGCATCAGCACATGCTTGCCTCTTTTGATGGCAGCCATACTAAGCACGCCGTGCAGATGGTCGGGAGTCATGATCTTCACAGCATCCAGGTCCTTTTCTTTCTCCAGCAATTCACGTGCATCTGCATAGGCAGCACATCCTTTGAATTTTTGTTCGGGCCGCACATTGGCATAATAGGCGTCAACAATGTCCTTTCCATTGTCCCTTCCACCCGGAATAGTAGTCTCGCCTCCGGGATTCCAGTCATGTTTTTGGATCGTTTTACGGATCTGATCTTTGAGGTAATCGATACCCCAGTCGCGGTAGCCCCTGGCTTCTTTGTTAGGATCACAGACGGCAACTACCTGTATCTCCGGCACCGCCAGCAGGGGCAGCAATTCTCTGATCCCTTGCGTGCCTACGCCAATATACGCCAATGTGATCTTGTCGCTGGGAGCAACATACCCCCTTCCAAGAACATGTCTTGGAACAATGGTAAAAGCAATACCGGCAGCAGCTGTCAATTCAACAAACTTCCGCCGGGTGATATTTCTTTCTTTCATATAGCAGGCTTTTTTTATATGGGTGTGGATACTGAATTTACGGATTTTTTTTCACCGGCCATAGGCTGGTTGCCTGCAGGGCGCAAAAAAAGCCCCCCGCTGCTTTCGGGAGGCCCTGCCAAACTACACTCTAAACAAAACTATTTGTTCTCTGCGTTCGAACTGCCAGTCTGTGGATTAAAATCGCTCATCTTGGGTACGATAACTACTGCGATGCTGCTACCAGGTTGGTTGCTATTCATATCCGGTTGCTTCATCGTTATATTTATTTTCGGAATGCCATTCTGTAAAAAACTGTTTGCGACAACGCCCATACGACGCTGTTTCAACATCCAGCTGTTGCTGGAACGTTTGCCCATATTGCTATAATAGGTCGTAGACGAGCCCTCTGACGAATATTTGTGATGCACCTTCTTATGCGCAGGTTGAGTCGTACCGCTGGCAGCTGCGGTGGATGTACTGGCAGATGTCGTACCTGCTGCAGCGTCCGATGTTTTCTGGCTCTTTGCCATATGATGGGTCCGGTGGTGGCGTTTCGGCGCCGGGCTGGCAGCCATATTATCAGCCGTGGCATTCCCCGATGTATTATCACTGGCAGTTGCATTCCCCGTCGTGGAAGACGAAGACATACCCGCGGCTGTACTGCCCTGGCCACTGGACGAATCACCATCATTTACAAACACATTGACATCATTCTGCTTCTTAATGGCATCGGCAAGACTATTCAATGCCTGTTTGCCGGAGGTGGTGACGACGGTGCTGCCTTTTTTAAAGACGGCATTTTCATCCAGCCGCACATAGACGGTGTTATTCACCTGCTGAACATCTCCGTTCGCAACCCCTGCCTGCGACAGCGCGCTCTTTATTTCATCGCTCATCTGTGCCGCATTGGTTTGTTGTTGTTTAAAATAGTCATGATAATAGCTGAGGTTTTTCTGCTGGGCAGCATAGCTGTTGGTGCTGCTGTCGAGCGAGCGCTGCAGGGCGCTATTTTTATCCTGCAGGGTTTGTACATTCGCGTTGAGGGAAGCCACCTGCTGGGCCAGCTGGGCACTGTCATTTCTCATTTGTTGCAAGGCGGCCTGGGATGACTTATACTTTTTACTGGACACGCATCCCGCTAACAACATGACGGCAATACCCGCAGTAGCAATTCCCACGTTTAGTCTCGTTTTCATAATCGCAATGTTTTTAAAGGTGAGGTAGATTTTTAGTTAGAAAAAAGGACTCCCCGCAGACATTTCGCTGCGAATAGGCTCAATGATCCTTATATTTCCTTAAAATCTAATGCCAAGGGCATTGCCGTTGAAAGAATTAGGATATTGGGGTCAAACATCCCCAATTGGAAGGAAGGCATTCTATTTTATATCTCTCCCCGCCTCATTTCCCGTACCGCGTAGTCACAGGCCCTTGCGGTCAGCGCCATATAGGTCAGGCTGGGATTCAGACAGGCGCTGGAAGTCATACAGCTGCCATCGGTGATAAACACATTGGGCACCTCATGCATCTGGTTAAAGGCATTCAACACGCTGGTGCGTGGATCCCTCCCCATTCGTGCAACGCCCATTTCATGATTCGCATTGCCGGGAAAGCTCATCTCTCCGGAAACCTGTATATTGATGTAACCGGCCGTCGTAAGCATATCTTTACCCGTAGTGATCATATCCGCATGCATGGCCTTTTCATTCTCCCGAAAATGACAGTCCATTACCAATTGCGGCCGGCCAAAAGAGTCCTTTTTAGTAGGATGTAATGTAACCCTGTTATCGCTGTAGGGCAAACATTCCCCATACGCATAGAGCTCGATTTGCCACGGCCCGGCTTGGGAAGCCGCGTCCTTCAGTTCGGCGCCAATTCCCATACCGGCCCCGCCCCTGCTGCGATAGGCCTCGCCTGCGAAATGATATCCACGTATGAAATCCTTCGACTGCTCACTGACATTCTGCCATCGGGGGATATAAATAGGAGTAGGACGACGGCCATAATAATAGCTGTCTTCAAAACCAGGAACATCGGCAGTAACCGTCACCCCCTTGTGATGGTCCATCAGGTTGCGTCCCACCTGGTCGCTGCCGTTACCCAGACCGTTCGGGAACCGCCGGCTGGTACTATTGAGCAAGATAAACGCCGTAGCCAGCGTGGCGGCATTTAAAAAGATCAGGCGGCCATAAAACTCCTCTGTTTGTTTTGTTTGCACATCGATGATCTCCACGCCGCTGGCCTTCCCAAGTTGTTCATCATAAAGCACCCTGTTCACAAGCGCATACGGACGAAGGGTAAGTTTTCCCGTGGCATGCGCCGCAGGCAGCGTGCTGGCATTCGTACTAAAATAGGCGCCATAAGGACATCCCCGGTGACAAAGATTCCTGGCCTGACATTGCCCCCGTCCTTTCACAGGGGCAGTAAGATTCGCTGTTCTGCCGATGATCACTCGCCTGTCATTGTATTTCCTTTCCACCCTTGCCACGAAGTCCTTCTCCACACAGTTCATCTGGAACGGCGGCAAAAACTCACCATCAGGCAGATGAGGGAGGCCATCCCTGTTACCGCTGACACCGATGAATTTTTCCACATGATCATACCACGGCGCCAGGTCCTTGTATCGTATAGGCCAGTCTACACCATGCCCATCCTTCAGGTTAGCCTCGAAATCAAGATCGCTCCACCGGTAGCTGGCCCTTCCCCAGAGCAGCGAGCGGCCTCCGACAATATCCCCCCTTACCCAGTCATATCTTCTGGTCTCCTCATAAGGGTTCTCCAGGTCATTGATATAAAAATGCTTGGTGTCTTCCCTAAATGAAAAATGACGGCTCTGTATGGGATGACTCTTTCTATCCTCTGCCGAAAGCGCCAGACGATGCTGGAAATCCCACGGGTTCATGGTAGCCGTAGGATAGTTAGGATGTTCGACAGGACGGCCGCGTTCCAGCAGCAATACGCTTAGCCCTTTTTCGCAAAGTTCCTTCGCGGCCCACCCCCCGCTGATACCCGATCCGACAATGATGGCGTCATAAATATGCTTCATCTGCAGAAATTAACTGCCCTGAAGATACACCTTCCCACTCACATCTTTTATATAGACAGGCGGCCCGGGCATGGTCATAGCTTACCTGCGAGTACCCGGATATATAAAAAAGAAGTAATAAGGGATAAATTAATTTCGTACGGTTTTTATATTTAAATTTCAGTTGGCAACACCCAAATAACCATGAGCGCCTCTTTCTTCCTTTTCCCTCTTATCATCCTCAACATCCTTGTATCCTACAAGGGGCTTACAAATAGTCTGTTCTTTGAAAGCTTTGAATTTCAAGTAGATCGGATCCTCGTGAACAAGGACTACCGGCGGCTGGTCACATCGGGGTTCCTGCACGTCAGCTGGACCCACCTTTTATTCAATATGTTCAGCCTGTATTTTTTCAGCGGTCAGGTGGAATATGGCCTGGGCGCCCTGGGCTTTCTCCTCATTTATTTTGCCAGCCTCATAGGTGGCAACCTGCTGACCCTGTTCATCCACCGTAACCATGGAGACTATAGTGCCGTCGGCGCATCAGGAGCCGTCAACGGGGTCATGTTCGCCTCGGTAGCCTTATACCCGGACGCGCGCATCGGAATTTTCCTGCTCCCGGCCATCCCCGCCTGGATATACGCCTTGCTGTATGTGTTGATCAGCATCTATGGTATACGCTCCCGAAAGACCAATATAGGCCATGACGCACACCTGGGCGGCGCATTGGTAGGAATGATCCTTGCCTTGTTAATGCATCCGTCCGCACTTTCTGAGAATTTCGGCAAGATCCTGATCATTCTGGTCCCAAGCGTGGTCTTTCTATGTCTAATCATAACACGCCCGCAGATATTGTTCGTGGATAATCTTTTCTACAAGAACCATCACGACTCCTATAACATCGACCACCGGTACAATGCGGATCGTGCCGACCAGCAGCAGGAGGTAGACCGGATCCTCGAAAAGATTAGCAAAAAAGGAATGGGCAGCCTGAACAAACAGGAAAAAAAGACCCTGGAAGCTTATTCGAAGAAGCTCCGCTAGCGGACAGTCCTGCTCTCCAGCAAAATAGCATTCGCTACCTCACGCTCCCCTTCATGATCGAACTTCTTATTGTCACTGGGATAGCTGACAACACCGTTATAAGGTTCGCCCCTGACATACATAGCACTGCTGCCGCCGCCATCGAGATTGATCGCATCGACACATCCCAGCCACCGCATAGTCTGCTGCAGCTCCGGAATGCTCATACCCGCGGACTCGGCAGCCCGCCCATCCACCACCAGCAATACCACGGTGCCATCGGCCTTCCTGCCCACTGCCGTACGAGGATGCCTGTTACGGCAAAAAGCGTCATCCCCGATAGGCTGGTTCACGCCGGAAAGCAATAGCAACGGACCGGTACTCATAACATCCCTGGCAACAATACCATGTTCCCAGTTCAGGTCCATAGAGTCGTCCTCGAGGATCGACAAACCCGTATCGCTGAGGGCAATCGATCCCTGCGCATGCCTTTGACGTTTATGATCCTTCCCGGAAGGGTTCTCCGCGATGACGGAGTCTTGTTCGCGGATATATACGACGCTGCGATTCACAGCCAGCCGGGAAGGCTCGAGCTTGGGCACCCCCTTCAAGTCGCGACGATTATCAGGATCGGGGCCGCGCATCTTGAAAAAGCTTCCATTGATGGCGGCCAACGCATGATGCGTGCTGGCCAGCTGCGAGGTCTTTTCCAGCGAGTCCGAATGAGCCACGGCAAGACGGGTGCCCCGCAAACCCTTCTTCGTTATCTCGATGATATTGATGACTTCATTGGAGCCAAAAAGATCGTTGTGGGTAAAATGGACCGATCGCCAAACCACTCCATTAGCAAGGGTCTTAGAGGACCAGCCGGCTTTCGATAAGGACAGGCTATCGCTTTGTGCAACACAGCGGCCGGATAGTACGGCGGCAGCCAGGATGAGGAGGAACTGCTTCATAGCCCGAAGATAGCTTACAGATCCCTCTTCGTCAAATGCCGGATCGTTTCGCGGTAAGTCTCGCCTACGGGCAGCTCCAGGTCATTGATAAAAACGCTGTTCTTCCGTATGGCAGTAATGCTGGCCACAGCTATGATATAGGATTTATGTATCCGGATAAATTTATCACCGGGCAGCTCTGTCTCCAGGGTCTTGGCGCTCATCCGGACCAGCAGTGGCCTGGGCGTGCTCTTCAAATGGATCTTTACATAATCCCCCGAACTCTCGATCCAGACAATGTCGTTGAACAACACCTTCACCAGGCTGTAATCGACATTGACAAAGAAAAAATCCGCGGCGGCAGCGCCAGGGGCGGCTTTCGATCGCAATTGATACAGCTCCTGCGCCTTGTTACAGGCCTTCATAAATCTGTCCAGCCCGACGGGCTTTATCAGGTAATCCACCACATCGAGGTCGAAACCCTCCGGCGCAAACTTTTTATAGGCGGTGACAAGGATGACCATAGGCCGCCTGGTCAGGCTTTGGATAAACTGCAGACCGGTGAGCCCGGGCATTTGTATGTCTATAAACAAAAGGTCCACGTTTTTCTCTTCCAGTACATGGGCGGCTTCAAAAGCATCCCCACAGGTAGCCACCAGCTCCAGAAAAGATACCTTACGGATATATTCCGTCAGTAACCTCAGCGCCAGCGGCTCATCATCAACTGCGATACATCGAAGCATTAGTGTAAGTTTAGCTCCAGCGATACGATAAACCAATCTTTGTCACGGGTGATCTGCAGTACGTGCTGGTCTCCGTACAGCAACCCGAGCCTCCGCCTGACATTCCCCAACCCTATGCCGGATGTCCTGTCCTTTACTTCGGACGAAGAGGGGTTATAGCGATTGCGAACGGAGAAATACAGGATCCCTCCTCTGACACTGAGCTGGATATCGATACAGGGACGTTCGATCATCCCCACTCCATGTTTAAAGGCATTCTCCACAAAAGGGATAAGTAACATAGGCTCTATCTCATACCATCCGGATGGGACTTCCAGCGATACGGTCACAGGAACTTTCTCGCCAAATCGCTGACGCTGCAGATCGATATAGCTCTGAAGATACTCGGTCTCCTTGACCAGCGGCACCCGCTCTTCATCCGTCTCATAGAGGATATATTGCATGAGGGACGACAGCTTCAGTATGGTAGGACCCAGCTCCTCGGACTTCATCTGCTCCAATGCTACGAGGTTATTGAGGATATTAAAAATAAAATGGGGGTTGATCTGGCTTCGGAGAAAGGACAGCTCGGTCTTCAGGTTTTCCTTCTGCCGCTCCTGGGCCCGCTGATCCGCCTCCATCTTATCCCTGACCACCCGGAACGTGGTGCTGATGGCTGTCGTCACCAAAAAGGCGGGCAGCAGGAATCCGGTCGCTCCCAAAGCATTAAAATGGTTTAGCAAAAAGACATACTTGAAGAGACACATATGGATCACGAGCACACAGCCAAACAATAATACCAGGTACAACGCATATTCCAGGTAGTGCCGGCGATAGAACAGGCGGGGCGTAAGCACATAGGCGTTGAGATAAAAAGGGCCTATCCACAATATGCTGGTGAAAAGATTGAGATAGAAAAAATCTCTTTCACGCCCGTCATTGTCATGACGGTGCCCGCCCCGGTGAACGTCGAGCAGGTAGGGCAGCGAGAGCGCCACCCCCCACACGGCAGCATGTGTCAATACCCTGACCGCCTTTCGGTTGTACCAGTTGGCCTTCATCGTAATAAAGTTAACCTTTTATTGTTCCTCGCTCTGTACATTGTTATTCTTTCTCTTGAACAGGCTGACATCCACCTTCCCGAAATTATAGGTCAGGTTCAGCCGGAGCATCTGTGGATTTCGCAGGCGGCTATACTCCTGGGTGAAGTACGTGCTATAAGTATACTGGTCCTGCTTGCGGCTGCGGAAGATATCGTTAAAGCTCGCGGTCACGGCCATCTTCCCCGACAAAAAGGTCTTTTTAACGGCCAGATCGGCTTCGTAATAAGGTTTGATATATCCCTGCGACGCGCTTTGGGACTGCATATTCGGCGGACCGGGTTGATTGCCATTCGTATTCACTGGCAGATTGCTTTTGGACTGATATATCCCGGAAGCCTGTACGCTAAATCCCGAAGGCAGCCGGAAGTTCATATTCAGCTTGCCAAACCAGCTCCATAGAGCCTGCTGGGCAACAGCTTCGGTCTGCCCGACATTGATCTTCGAATGATAGATATTGACATTGGAGGTCAGATCCCACCAGCGGGTGAGATTGACCTGGCCGGTGAGCTCGGCGCCGACAGAAGAGCTGGACTCGGCATTCACAAAGGTATTGACAAGGGTCGTGGCGCCGGTACTGGCATCGGTATCACTCTCGATATAGTTGGTGATCAGGTGGTCGGTGTATTTGTAATACACAGAGCCCATGAACGTACTGTTACCTCTGAAGTTCTTGATATAGGACAGCTCGAGCGATTGGGTGAACTCGGGGACGAGATTGGGATTGCCGCGGGTAATGTTCAGCTTGTTGGACGAATCCGTGTAAGGCACCAGCTGGAAAAAGTTCGGACGGTTGACCCTCCGCGTATAGCTCAGCTGCAGCTCCTGTCTATCACCCAGCTTCTGACCAAGGAAGAGGGAGGGGAAAAGGCTCAAGGGGTATTGATTGCTGAATGTCTGTCCTGAATTGAGCAGGGTCCCATTATAATTGGAGCTTTCTACCCGCACGCCGGCCTTATAGCTGAAATTCCGGATGCTGCTTGACAGGGTAATATAGGCAGCATAAACATTGCTCTGGCTCTTATAGTTGCTGGCCGCGGAGGGCACGAGTACATAGTCTGCGCTGTCGGAATTGTAGGTATAATTGTTATTGATGTTCAGCCGGCTCTGCAAGGCAGCCCGCACGCCGGTCTCCAGGGTGGTCTTGCTCGTCAACGGATCGGTAAAATCACTCTGTAGAATAATATTATGGTCATTACCACCGCCGATGATCTTTTGCAGCTGCGAGCTGGACAAAGCCGAGCCGCTTCCAGCCTTGTAATAGTTGGTAGAATAAAGAGAATTGTTGGAAGCATTCCCGGAGAAATAGCTGGCGTCCGCGGTCCATTCTTCCTTGTCCTTGGCAAACAGCTGCTTTACGCCAAGCGTGGCGCCCCTTCCGTTGAATCGACGGGTGCTGGATATCTCCTCATGACTGTACTGGCTGATGGTGCCCGACGAATACAGGCTGTCGGTATTGATGCTGATATTCGATGTGGAGGGACCGTCATGATGCATGGCAAAACCCGTCAGCGAGAGGGTTGTCCTGTTGTTCAGGAAATAATCCAGCCCCACCCTGCCAAAGAACATACCACCCTTGGACGTATCCAGCTGCTGCTGGTTGAGATATGTGTTCGGGCTGGTGCTCTGACTCGTACGCTCGATGGAGGAGATGCCGCGATCCCGGTTGAGCCTGCCATTGATATCCGCTGAAATATTGATCTTATTCTCCCGGGCATTCAGACTGGCGCCCGCATTGGCGCCTCCATATTTGTCCACGCCGGCCCGCAGGCTGCCGTTATATCCGGTCTTGCGGTTCTTTTTCAAAACAATATTCAATATCCCCGCCCCGCCTCCGGAAGCATCGTATTTCGCGGAAGGGTTGGTGATCACCTCTACACTTTCAATGGCGTCGGAAGGGATCTCATCCAGGGTCAGCGTAGTAGGCTTCCCATCTACCATCAGCTGGGGAGAGGCGCCTCTCAAAGATACATTACCATCGATGTCCACATTGACGCTGGGTACGTTCTTCAGCACATCCAATCCATTCCCGCCGGCGCTGACGATGTCCTTCGATACATTAAAGACCTTTTTATCCATATCCACGGTCATGGAAGGCTTGGAGGCAGTCACCACCACCTGCTGAAGCTCCTTTGTCGACAGGGTCATGTGCAGGTCGCCCAGATCTTTTTCGGACGACTGGGGAGACAACATGACTTCCTGGACCAATGCAGTATATCCTACTGCAGAAACATTCAGTTTTAGGGGGGTATTCAGAGGTAAGTCTTCTGCAGAAAAATCCCCGTTGTTCTGAGTGGTCACGCCCTTCAACAGCACACTCTTTTTCTTCCCTGAAGCCGGGTCGACAGACGTTTTCAGGATCATGACAGAAGCGCGGCCGATGCCATGCCCGGTGGAGTCGACGAGCTTACCATACAGATTACCGGAGGAAGACCCGCCGCCCCGGCCACCCGGAGCAGCCGAACCGCCTGGGCCACCCCCAGGAGCACCGCCCGGAGGACCTTGAGCAAACACCTGGTCGAGGACCAGCAAAAGACAAAGGGAAAATAACAGCTTTTTCATGCCGCAAATCTAGCCGGGAGCAGATTGCCGCCAGGCCGGTCTGCGACTAACCGGGAAAAGATTGCGACGTACAGGTCAGGCATTGTCCACTACATAGGTGCCGGCTATATTGTCCGCAATACGCTTATGTTGAGGGTTGTTGGCTGCCACGATAAGCCCGATGAGAAAGAAACAGTCTACAATGTCAAAAAAATGACGCAGAAAGGAAGATCCGATATTCGAGGGGTCGCCATTCAAACGGATGACCTTTATCCGGAGTGCCTTTTTGCCAATGGTCTGGCCACCCCTTCCTTCCATGAACGGCAGGAGCAGGAACCAGCAGCCTAGATATATAACTGTGCCCAGCGAGTTCAAACGGATTTCGGAAGAAGTAGTTATCTCGCGCGTCGTATTCGGCTGGCCATCGTCGGACGAGCTGGTGACAGTGGAAGTTGTAGTCTTATAGATATGCTCGCCAAAAAGATTACCGAGTATAACAAAAATAATTACAAGAATGATACCGTCGATGATCGCTGCCCCCATCCTCTTACCGATATTGGCCGGCTTGGGCTGTTTGACAAAGTCATCGAGTATGTCTTGCTGTGTTTCGTTCATGGATATACTATTTTTTCCAATTTATAAAGTTTACGCTTCTAATGCAAATACAGTTCCCATATAACAAAATATTATCTATATTCAATGCAGATTCTCCTATCGCCGATGACAAATACACCAGCAAAACACCGCATCGAATCCATCGATGTGATACGCGGCGCAGTCATGGTGATCATGGCTATCGATCACGTCAGAGATGCCCTTCATAAGGGCCATCCTACACCCACAGATTTGTCGGTCACTATGCACGGTGATCTCCTTTGCCATTACGCTAAATCCCTTTTACAACCTCATCATCCTCCAGGTAATATGGGCCATCGGTGGCAGCATGATCCTGCTCGGATTGTTGATACGCCTGAAAGCCACACCGGCGGCCATCGGCATCATCGGCCTCCTTATCTTCCTTGGTCATAACATATTCGATATAATAAACCCGGGCGCCCTGAGCAAAACAGCCTGGTGGACGGTACTCATATCCAGCACGGGATATGATGGAACTATCCCTCTGAATAATACGCATTTTATCAACGCCCCCTATGCGCTCCTGCCATGGACAGGAGTTATGTTTGCCGGATATGCCGCCGGAGCGGTTTATACCCCATCTTTCGACACACTAAAAAGAAGAAAACTATTGCTATACGCCGGGTTGAGTATGCTGGCCTTCTTCTTTGTTTTTCGGGCTTTTAACATCTATGGCGATCCCGCACCCTGGTCCGTTCAAAGTACAAAGGCCCTCACAGTTATTTCCTTCTTCAACACGACAAAATACCCCTGTTCTTTATTATACCTTAGCATGACGCTTGGTCCTATGCTGATAGTCTTGAGTACACTCGAAAAAATTAAGACCCGGTTCACCGACGTACTGACGGTATACGGGAACGTACCCTTCTTCTACTATGTATGTCACTGGTATTTGATCCAGGCCATTACCATCCTTTTTTTCTTTATAATGGGCTATACCACCCATCAGATCGCCAGTCCGCCAAGTCCTTTTTACTTTGCCCCAGATGGGTTTGGCATCAGCCTTGCCGGGGTATATCTTGTATGGCTGGGGGTGATCCTGCTCTTGTATCGCCCGTGTAAATGGTTCAGCAATTATAAAAAGACACACCGCCAGTGGTGGCTGAGCTACATATAGGACACGATCATAAGTTCCGCGGATTCTTCCAGCTCTTTGGCAATCTTTCGATCGTACCCTTTACCCGCTCCCGCCGGGTGCAAGCGAAAGTGCCATAGATTATCCTTTATATTTTCGGAGCAGCTCTTTGGCATGCTCATATGAACAGTTCCCGTTCCCAAATCGCTTCTGCCAGCGGATGGGCTTGATCATGATCCGGGTATCACAGGTCTGATCCCAGACAGTGGTAAACCCCGCCGCCCGCAGTTGAGCATCGACCTCCTTGCCGATGAGCGTACAAGCTTTTTTGTTGTCATTAAAACTTCCAAACGTAATATATAAGCCCTTTCCCCCGTCAATAAGCCTATCGACGTCCTGTGTATCATAACCGCAAAAACCACGCAGATGCGTACCGGAAAGTGCTGTGCGAATTTCGCTGGCGTCGTCCTCGTCCTCATCCTTGGTATTCCCGGCATTATGCAGTGCCACGATACCATTGGCATTCAGCCGGTCAAAGGCCTTCACCAGCTTGTCGAAATCGGTCACCGTCGGCCAGGACGCCTGCTCCGCCTCCCTCCTCCTGTATGCACGCATAGCGACGCCAGCCAGCCAGGGAGTGTCGATCTTTTCCTTGTAAAACATATCACACATATTTTCTATCACCTCGACACTGTCATAAAAACCGCTTTTTATAAAATGATCCAGCTCTTCGGTCATTTCCTTTTTCAGGCTGTCGGGCATCTCATACCGCTGTGCGGCCGAAGACGCCGGCGCAGACTTATCAGGAGTATTTTGGCATGCTGACAAAAGAAGAATGCCAGCCAGGGTCATAAGCAGAAAAGGGGTATTCATATCCACGAATATACTCAAATAAAAAACCCCCGCCATAGCGGAGGTCCTGTCAGGGAACGGTCCGATAGACTATTTGGTGAATCGGATATTATATGTAGCACCGATGCCTACACTACCGATGCTGCCTCCATTTTCATCACTACGGACAATGTCATTGTAATACGCAAATACATTCCAATCATAGTTATGGTACCCTAGCTGGGGCTTTACATAAAAACCGCCCTTGGCGCCATTGGCGCCCGTCAAAAAACTATAGCCAAGGTCCGTGCCTAAAAAGAATCCTTTACTTTGTGGATAGACACGCAGGAACGCACCCAAGGGTACCGTTCCAAAACCACTATAACCATTTTTCCCAAAATAATGATCGTAGCCGGTGGTCAGACCAATCCCCAAATGGTCGGTCTCCAGCACCTGCCCTTTCAATTCCAGACCAGCCGTAAATCCACTGTAATTGGAAACATTCCCAACAGGCACACCGATATTGGCGCCTAACTTCAACCAGGAATTCCTGGGCGTGATCTCCGTAGATTGTGCATTAACTTTCACCGCCGCAAATAAGAGGACGGCAGTAGAAATAATTAGGATCTTGTTACTCACAGTCTTAATTATTTTTCCAATGGTGTTCGTGAATACTTCGTATTTCATGGGTTTTCATTTACCCATGTGTTTCAAACTACATGCCAGCACATTTTATACTACGTATTCAACTAGTAAGCACATATTTGTAAAAATGAAAATGGGGAGTATTTTCCTCATGATTGCTCCCTGTATCTTACTCCCATCAATTTATTAGGCTTGAGATACAGATAGTCATGTTGAAGATCCAGTATGATATTAAATCGCTTCAGCAGATCATTCCCCAACAAATTGAGCTCCATGTGCGTGGGATTGAGACTCCCTAACACCATCGTTGGAACGCTGTCGAGCGCATATTTGTCGATCCTCAGCTTCGGGGCCAGCACCACCCGGGTCATATATTGAGCGCCTCTCGGATCTTTAAGCACGGACGTCCGGAGAAGTCTTAGGTCCCTGGGAAAATCTCCGCGGCTGGCCCACGTACTGTCGACAATGACTGCCTGATCCGATCCGGTGTCCAGCATAAAGTCGCCCGAGTACTTCTTATTCTCTTTTGTAAAGCTTCCCTTTATACAGACATAGGAACGTATAAATTGAAGAGGCGTGCGGGTATAGCCTCTTAACCCCCTGGGAGATCTTGCGTGTATGATCAAAAGACCCTTGTCGTAGTCGATCTCTACCTGCTTGCCCTCGAACAGGTCCCATCCAAATCGCCCATCCATATCATGCGCCGTAAAGTTAGTATGACCAATAGCAGGACTGTTCAGGACCAGCGTCCCCATCTGCAGCTTATATACCTTATCGAGCTTCTTGATGGTGTGAATGCTAAAAGAGCCTATATCAAAATGCAGGTTCAGGGTATCCTTGTCATTCACGACGGCCCTTACCTTGATAGCATTGTAGGCAGTGAGCTCAAAAGGAATAGTATCATTCGCAACAACACCCGCGGGAGCTGTACTCGCAGGAGGTATCGCGCTGGCGATCTGTGTATAGCACGAATCCCTGCCATTCAGCAGTATAATAAAATTGTAACGGGTCCCGGGCTTCACCTTCACGCTTATAGAGTCGATATCTGTATAAAAGGTCACCCATTTCGTTTGCCGGGTCCTGTCGGCTCTGTAGACATCCGGCCTGAGCGTTGGGTTGAGGTTCCAGGCATCTTTATCCAGGAACCCTCCATCGTTGATAGACACATGCTTCGAACTTGCTTTAATAACAGGAAGCTGTCCCAGCACAGTCCGGCCGGCCAGAACAAGGAGCAGACAGGCGATCGTCATCTTTATCCCAATGGATCTTCTATACTTGTTAGGGGTCATTTGCACAATATCCTTAAAAAATCGGTTGAACAACGATATATTATTGAACCCCGCCATCGATGCCACACTGGCTATGGACTGATCCGAGTGTGTCAGCAACGCACAGGCCTTTTGGATCCTCATTTCCGTCAATGCCTGCTTAAAGGTCTTCCCGGTACTATGCCTGAACCACCGGCAGAACGAGCTCTCGGTCATGGCCAGCTCACCCGCTACCTGCCGTGTCGAAAGCTCCTGCTGATAGTCCTTTTGTATGATCTGGTAGACCATCTCTATACGCCGGACATGCACAGCATCCACAGAAAGGAATTTTTTCGCTTCAAGATCTTCCACATGGGTCAACAGGGACATCTCCCGCAGGACGAAGAAAAGCTGCATCAATCGGAAAAAGCAATTCATCTGGTACATCTCTTTGATCAGCCGCCCGATACGATGCTTCGCCTCACCCGTTATGGCAATCCCGGTCTCCGCACCCGCCAACAGCCGGGCTACCCGGGAGAACTCCGGAAAACTATCGGTCATCCTCGCAATAAGCTCGCTCCGGAACTGGATGACATACTCCTCATATTCGGTGGATTCAAACCCAAAATTGAAAGCATTGTGCGGTATGTTAGGCCCTAACAGCACCAGGTCCCCATCCGTAAACTGACTGATCCTGTCCCCCACAAAACGCTTGCCCTTCCCATGCGGCACATACACGATCTCGAACTCAGGATGAAAATGCCAGAAATCCTGGTGACACAACAGGGGAGCCTTGTTATAAGCCATATGGAAGGAAGATCCTTCAGCAGGTTCTATTTTCTCCAGGTTTGCCTTTTTCATGAACTTGATTGTCTTTTAAGCTTCCAATAATGACAATTTAGTACAATTTTTGGAAAAACTGCTGAAACAGACACAACGGTCGGGCTATGATATTTGCTATATGAACAGGAACCCCAACCTCGCATACAGAACAGCCATCATCGTCTTCTTCTTTGTCAACGGTTTTTTATACGCCAATTGCACGGGCCGCCTGCCCGAGCTAAAGGACTATTTCAATGTGTCGAACAGCACCTTGGGAACGATGCTCTTTACCACGGCCATCGGCGCCCTGGTGGCCATGCCGATCACGGGCTGGCTGACTACCCGGTACAACAGCGGAAAGCTTACCATCTACACAGGTCTGCTATTCTGTTGTATCGTACCCCTCATTCCTTATTCCCAGAATGTCTGGGTCGGCCGTATGAGCTTTTTCATGACGGGTTTCTTTTCCGGGGCGATGGATATAACGATGAACGGCCAGGCGGTATTTGTCGAAAGAAAATATAAGAAGACGATCATGTCCTCCTTCCATGCGGCTTTTAGCATTGGCATGGCGCTGGGAGCCGGTTCGGGTGCGCTGTTCGCCAATTACCATTTCCCCTTGCGCCTCCATCTTTTCTACATGGCGATTGTCAGCATCATCGCACTGGCTGTCGTGTCCCCTGTCATCCTGAGAAATCAAACAGGCAATACAACAAAAAAAGAAGCCCGTACACGACGACAACGGATCCCCTTTCTCATCTGGATAATTGCCATCATTGGGTATTGCGGCATGACGGGAGAAGGCTCCATGGTGGACTGGTCGGCTATCTATATGCATACGGTAGTAGGCAAGACAAAGGCATTCAGTGCCCTGGCGGTAGGTACATTTGCCACGGCCATGACCATTGGCCGGCTCTTTGGGGATTATTTCATCGACAGGATGGGGCGGCCCTTCATCTTACTCTTCAGCTGTTTTGCCGCTATCATCGGATTGTCGGAAGCACTGCTGCTGCCTTCCACTCCCACGGTGCTGATGGGGTTCTTCCTGGTGGGCATCGGTCTGTCCAACGTAGTGCCCATGACCTATTCCACGGCAGGGAATATCAAAGGCATCGAACCCGCGGCAGGTATCGCCATTGCCAGCACCATCGGCTACAGCGGCTTCTTTGTAAGTCCACCCGTCATCGGCTATCTGGCCGATGGATTCGGGCTCCGGGTGGCACTGGGATTCCCGCTGTTCCTCTTCGTGGTCATGCTATCCATCATACTCGCAAAGCCAATACCCACCAACGCCATAACAGCGCCAACCAGTGAAGGAGAATTATAGCCAAAACCCGCGGCAATAGGCAGACCTCCGAAAAATGCGCCCAGCGCATTGCCGATATTGAATCCGGCCTGTGTGGCGGCGGCGCCGATGAGCTCGCCTTCGGTGGCAGTGCGGATCATCAACAGCTGTATAGGGGTCGCTAAAGCCAGGGACAAGGCCGCGGCAAAAAGTGTAAAGACCAGCGACAGCGCCTGGTTGGCGGAAAAGAAAAAGATAAGCACCAGCACGACGGCCATACATGTCAACAGCAGCATACAGGCTTTTATAGGCTCCATCCTGTCGGCCAGCTTGCCGCCTGCAAAATTCCCTATCACCATCCCCAGACCGGCAAGGATCATGATATAGCTGACGTTATTGGAAGAGAAATGCGATACTTCGGTCATCAATGGAGCGATATAGCTGATCCAGGCAAACAATCCCCCGGTGCCGATGGCGGTAATGAGAATGATCAGCCAGGGCTCCACGCGTTGGAAAATTTTTAGCTCGCTCCGGAAGCTGCCGTTCCGGGCTACAGGGATCACGGGCATCCATAGCTGAAGAAATAACAGCGTGACGAGTCCTATCAACGTGACGATACAAAAGGTCAGCCGCCAGGAATAATGATGCCCCACATAAGTACCCAATGGTACGACAAGCAGATTGGCGAGTGTCAGCCCGGCAAACATCATGGATATGGCGCGCGCCTCTTTCCCCTTGTCAGCCAGACGGCTGGCTACCACCGAGCCGACACCAAAAAATGCGCCATGCGGCAGCCCGGCCAGCAGCCGCAGCACCAACAGGGAAGTATTGTTCGGGGCGATAGCAGACAATCCATTGAGCAGGGTAAAGATCCCCATCAAGGCCAATAATATCTTCTTGGGACCAAAGCTCCCGCTGATAGCAACAAGCAATGGAGCGCCAATGACCACTCCGGCGGCATATGCCGAGATAAGATGCCCTGCTGCAGGAATGCTGATCTGGAAGTCTTTGGCGATGTCGGGGAGAAGACCCATCATGACAAATTCCGTGGTGCCTATGCCAAGACCGCCTAATGCGAGAGGAACTAAATACTTTTTCACTTATTGATCTACATACGGCTTTTTCACAATCCCTGTGCAAATGTACAAATTGGCAGTTTGTCCCTGAAAAAATTTCACTTTTTTCCAACTGGCATGCCGCTTGTTGGCCCACCAGCATAGTTTCATGAATTTGCTTTTATTAAATCAAAATCATAAAATTATGGCACAACAGACCAAAATTACCCCCCTCCATGACAGGGTTATTGTAAGGCCGGCACAAGCAGAAGAAAAAACAGCCGGCGGCATTATCATCCCCGACACAGCTAAAGAAAAACCACAACGCGGCGTCGTCCTTGCAGCCGGTCCTGGCAAAAAGGATGAGCCCATCAGCGTTAAAAAAGGCGATACTGTCCTGTATGGAAAATACAGTGGTACCGAACTCACGCTTGATGGAGAGAACGTGCTCGTCATGCGCGAGTCCGATATCCTCGCCGTATTGTAATGCTTTTTCACCGTTACCAAACCAATCTGAAAACCAAAAAACAAGATTTTTATGGCAAAGCAACTTTTCTTTGACACGGAAGCACGTAACAAAGTAAAAAAGGGCGTGGATATCCTTGCCAACGCCGTCAAGGTTACACTCGGTCCACAGGGTCGTAATGTAGTGCTGGAAAAGAAATTCGGCACATCCACGATCACAAAGGATGGTGTCACCGTAGCGAAAGAAATTGAGCTGGAAGACCCTATCGAGAACATAGGCGCCCAAATGGTAAAAGAAGTAGCCTCCAAGACGGCGGACATAGCCGGCGATGGAACTACCACGGCTACGGTACTTGCCCAGGCTATCATCAGCGAAGGGCTGAAGAACGTAGCGGCGGGCGCTAATCCCATGGATCTCAAACGTGGCATCGACAACGCTGCCTCGGCAATAGTCGCACACCTGCGCGCCCAATCAAAGACCATCGGCGATGACAGCGATAAGATCCGTCAGGTAGCTACCATATCCGCCAATAATGATGACAACATCGGGAAGCTCATTGCCGAGGCCTTCGGGAAAGTAGGTAAAGAAGGAGTCATAACAGTGGAGGAAGCCAAAGGCATGGATACAACGGTAGATGTTGTGGAAGGGATGCAGTTCGATAGAGGTTATATCTCTCCTTATTTCGTCACCAATCCGGAAAAAATGCAGGCCGAGCTGGAGAACCCGTATATCCTCATCTGTGACAAAAAGATCTCCGTTATGAAGGACATGCTTCCATTGCTGGAAAAGACAGCCCAGAGCGGTCGTCCTTTGCTCATCATCGCGGAAGACCTGGATGGCGAGGCCCTGGCTACCCTGGTGGTCAACAAACTCCGCGGCACGCTCAAAGTAGCCGCGGTCAAGGCGCCGGGATTCGGGGACAGGAGAAAAGAAATGCTGCAAGACCTTGCCATTCTCACAGGAGGAACACTCATTAGCGAAGAGCAGGGCTACAAGCTGGAAAACGCCGACCTCAACCTGCTGGGCAGAGCCGATGCCGTTACCATCGATAAAGAGAACACAACCATCGTCGGCGGAAAAGGCAAAAAAGAAGATATCACTGCCCGCACAGCCCAGATCAAAGCGCAGATCGGTGCCACCACTTCCGACTACGATAAAGAAAAATTACAGGAACGCCTGGCAAAACTCAGCGGTGGCGTAGCCGTCCTCTACGTGGGAGCGCCCACAGAAGTGGAAATGAAAGAGAAAAAAGACCGCGTCGACGACGCCCTGCATGCCACCCGCGCTGCCATTGAAGAAGGCATTATACCCGGTGGCGGAGTAGCCTATATCCGCGCTATCGCTGCACTGGACCACCTGAAAGGGGCCACCACGGACGAGAGTACGGGTATAGCCATCATAAAACGCGCCATCGAAGAACCGCTCCGCCACATCGTAAGCAATGGCGGACTCGAGGGCAGTGTCGTCGTCCAAAAAGTAAAAGAAGGTAAGGATGACTACGGCTATAACGCACGCACAGGTCAATACGAAAACCTCCTTCAGGCAGGCGTCATCGATCCTACAAAAGTATCCCGGACAGCGCTCGAAAATGCGGCCTCTATTGCCGGAATGCTGCTGACCACCGAATGCGTCATCGCCGACAAGCCCAATAAAGAATCTTCCGTCCCGGCATCCGCTCCCGGCATGGGGATGGACTATTAAAACAACCGCTCTTCGCATCCTGACCGCAAAGCATCGTTTCACACGATGCTTTTTTTATGCCCTTTATGCTTCATCCCCATCGATCTCGTCCAGGCTCCTCGCCTTGAATATTTCTTTAGTAATAATACGGCAATTCGCAGCCAGCTGTTCCAGCCTGCAATTGATCATCTTTATGTTGACGGGCAGGCCGTCTACAGTCTCCATCAGGTCCATATGCAGGACATCCGATTCCCGCACAGACTCATTCCCATCCAGCTGAGAAAAAAGCTGGTATGCAAAATCCCGGTCATTACCAATAAAGAACTTTCCGAATGCCTCGAAGGTCTTCCCTCTTTTCATATTTAGGACGATATAAAATTTTGCCTTCATAACTTCTTCCTTTAAACAAAACAGGCGGGATAGTACTATCCCGCCTTAACATGATAACCCTCTTACAATAATTTATTGTACCTGAATGGCACGGGACAGCTGTTGAGCATGCTCTTTCTTTGGCAGGCTGACATATAGGATACCGTCCTGGTACCGTGCAGACGCCGCCGCCGCATTCACAGTGTCATCCAGCATAAAGCTCCTGCTGAAGGAACGCACACCATACTCCTTTCGCAGCCAGCCATTTTTGTCGTTCTCTTCGTTCTTTTCTTCCTTCCTGTCAAACGACACCGTTAAAAGATCACCTGCGACATTCAATTGAAAATCTTCCTTTTGCAACCCGGGAGCGATAACTTCCATTTCATAGGTTTTATCCGTCTCACGGATGTTCACAGGGAGCTGACTGCGATTCTGAAGGCCTTCGAAACTCCAGAGCCCATCGTCGAACATCCGGCTCAGATTATTATGGAAGATCTGGTCAACAACACTGCCAAAAGTCACCGGTGCACGATTTTCTTTTTTAATGATGTTTGTCATAATAACCTCCTTTGATTTGGTTGTATAACAAACAAAGCAAGGCCAATGCCAGAAGGCATAAAATGAAATCCTGTCATTTTTTAATGACTTTTTGATCGGGTTACTGAAAAAATTTCACCCTATTGCATCGTCAGCGCATACACCGCAAAGCTTGCCAGCCAGTGCTCTCCCATATAATCCCCGCTGGCCACATTCGGCAACGCCTCCGCCAAATGCTGATTGGCCACCTCATACAGACGGGCCCTGTTGCCGGGCAGATGCCGGGCAATACCATAAAGGTCCCAGGCCCTGCTTAAATTAAGACCATCCAGGTGCACCAATTTTCCATCCGTCCTGTCCTGCACCTTCCCGGGCTCCAGGCCGAAACCGGGACCAGCCAGCGATGGCATGAACGTCCTGATCCAGCTCTGATAAGCCGCCTCGGGCAGTATCCTCCACATCAGGTCGGCCTCTTCCAATCCGGGACTTAAAAAATCATTTCCGCCGGGCTCCCACTGGATAGGATAATTCACATCATGCGCATAAAATCGCATGGCGGTCTGCAGAATAACATTCTTCAACGCGTCATCCTTCTCCAGCACGGCATAATCCCAGGCCAGCCGCAATGAAAATGCCAGGTTGGTATGTTCCCCTACCCGTACAGGATAATTCATTTTTGGAAGATATTCGATAAAGAGTCCCGCTATCTGTCGGGCCAGTGGCGCCACATGGCCGCTCAGCTTCTTCCCCAGCGGATCATCCCATTTCTCCAGCTCAGTCTGCAATTGCAGCAGCCATGCCCATCCATACGTACGCTCAAAGCTCTTGTTATCCTTCATGGCAAAGATCTTCATCTCCCCTTCGATATTCTCCGCCGACAGGTTCTCTTCCAGCTTTTCCCGGATCTCGGCCGCCCGCGGCATGCCGGGGAACAGCTTTAGCAGGCGTACCAACATCCAGTGCCCATGTACGCTGGAATGCCAGTCAAAACAACCATAAAATGCGGGATGATACAACCGCGGCTTCACGGCCAGACTGCTGTCGGGGAATGCGACTCCGGTCTTGTAAGGGAACTCCCGTTGCATACACCGCAAAGGCAGGTCGGCAAAATGGACAGCCCCCTCCATCGTCAATTGATATTTGCCATCTTTCAGCTCGAAATGAGAGGAAGTCTGCGCGTGGAGGCTCATCGTGCATAACAGCAGGACGAAGGAAAAGAATTTGTTCATGATCATTAAAAATAGCGATTTTTTAACGCCTTTCATCACGGCTAATACTGCCCCACAAAATCAAATAGCGACACTTCATTGGGCAACAACAGTTTTTTCCTTAGTCGATACCGGCTGCTCTCCACTCCCCTGATAGACAGGTTCAACAGCTCGGCGATGGCCTTGGTGGAAAGATTAAGCCGCAGATAAGCGCAAAGTTTGAGGTCCGCTGCGGTCAGCGTAGGATAATTTTCCTTTAGCTTCCGCAGGAAGTCGTTATTGGACTTATCAAAATATTCAGAGAACTGCTCCCAGTCGTCGATGGTATCCAGCTGCTCATTGATGATCTTGATGATCCTGCGGATATTCTTTGTCCGCCTGTCGGGCTCCACTTCCTCCTGCACTTTTAAGATCTCATCCTTGATCTTATTCAACAGCTCCCTTTTTTGCAAAAGGTTCATCGTATTGGAGGCCAATACGGCATTGTTATGCTCTACTTCCGCCTCCAGTTTTATATTCTTCAGCCGGATGATCTCCTTTTCATTTTTTTCGATCTCCAGCTGATGCTGGTATTGCAGCCGCCGCTGCTCTTCCTCGAACTGCTCCCGCTGCTTCCTCAATCTGTTCGCATGCTGGATAAGATACCGCCGCTGCTGCCGCTTGTAAAAGACATAGAGAACAAAGACGATCAGCACTGCATAAAGGAAGTAGGCGATAAATGTCTTATACCAGGGTGGAGAGATGGAAAAGACGACCTGGCTTACGGAAGATTGATGCCCGGTGCTGTTCATGGCCCTCACCTCGAATGCATAATCCCCCGCCGGAAGGTTGGTATACGATCGCTCGGTCTTTTTTGACCAGGGCGTCCATTCCTTTTCATACCCTTTCAGACGGCTGCTGTATTCAACCGTCCCGGCAAAATAAGGGGAGGAGAATTCAAAATGCATGGAGTTCCATGTATAGCTGATACGCTGAGAAAGCTCATACCGGTCGCTGGCGGCGGTATCCCCGCCCCCCCTGGCCCGGTCTCCACCGGTCCCCCCGTTATCCCCCCTTAAATATCCTCCGAACAATACGCTGTCCCCCTCATGCTGCGCCGTCACGGTCCTCAGCAGGACCTTCAGACGATGGTCGATGGCCTTGTATTGCTCATAATTGATATGATAAAAACCAATCTCTCCCGAGATCAGCACATTATTCTTATTGATGGGATAGATATACTCATCGTCATTCCCGATGACGCTGTTGTTGAGCTCGGAAAAATGTATCACAACGGGCTTATCCGGCTGCGACATATCTATGACACCCGGCTTTTTATCGCCTATGAACCATATATTGCCACGGGTATCCTCCCGCAGATAGGAGATAAAGCCGCCCCCGAATAAGTTCTTAAACCAGGCGGATTCCTTAAAATCATCCAAGCTCCTGTCATACTCGAATATACCCTTTCTCGTCACCAGTATCAGCTTGCCCTGGATCTTGAAAAGATGGTTGTGCCCGGTGAGAAGATGATGTACATCATTATAAGGCTTGCTGACAGGAATGCCATCCTTGTCGAAATAGATCCTGTACAGACCCTGATAAGCATGAGCCACCCAGATATCGTTGCCCATCACGACCATATTCTTGGCGCTCTCGAAAAAAGTATGGATATGGGGGTTGTCGAACCGGCCATTGGCATAATTATATACGTTGATCCCGTTGTAGGTGCCGCCAATGACACGGCGACAGGGCTTCTCGGCGGTCAGCGGCTGAAAAGACCAAAATCCGGTAGAGCTATCCAGGGGGATACAGTTATCATCCCGGATAAGATAGGCGCCATCGTTCCGCCCCATCAGCAGCTGGTCATTGACTACCGACAAACCCCATACAAGTCCGTTGCTGTTCTTTACAAGACTAAATTCCTTCTGCATGCCGCCCAGATCCTCGTCAGGTCCCACGGGTACGCTATAAAGCCCTAAGCCGGTGCCGATGTATAAATGGTCCTTGTAAAGGACGGCGGAATACCCGGGACTCTTGTTGTCATGGTTGGGTGTGATATGATGGATGGGGCTGGATAAGAGCACCATGTCGATACCATTGTTCAGTCCCAGCCAGATATTCTCTTCCTTGTCCACGAATAGGGTATTCACGGTATTCGATTGCAACCCTTCTTGTTTGGTAGCGTGCTGGACCAGCACACCGCTGCTATCGATGACATAATACCCGCCCAGCCTTGTGGCAAAAGCCAATCGTGTGGCATCGACAGGGCATACGGCCTGTATAAGGTCAGCGCTAACCTTTGCAAGAGCAGGAGTCTCCAATCGGGAGATCAGTCCCTCCTCCACTACAAAAACACCGTTCTTCAAGGTAGAGACAACCAGCTTATGCGCTCCCATATCCGAGACAGCCCTCACACCTACCTTGTCTTTGGAAAAATCAAAAGGCCCGCTGGCAAACGGCTGCCATTGACCCTGTCTGAACACGACCAGTCCATTTTCGTATTGCTGGGCTATCAACATTCCTCTCGCAACACCCAGGAACGCCCAGTTGATGCTCCTAAATGGAATGACCCTGCCGTCATGCCATTGAAATATCCGTTTGTTCGATTGAAAAAAAACATCTCCTTGATATGACAGCACCCGCCATACATCGCTAAAGTCGGTCTCGCCGGGCGGGATAAGCCCCTTCAGACTCCGGTAGGATAATACGCCATGTGTGTCGAAGGAAAAATAGCCTATGTCCTGCTGTCCGCCGATAAATATCTTATCGTCAACCACCGCAAGGCTTCGGACAATGCTCTTATTGGGTAAGGGATAGGTCTTCCAGTAAGTACCGTCGAAGACGAGGAGGCCATCGTCATTGGCAAAATACAGCAGACCTCTCTTGTCCTGCGCAATGGCCCGGTTCTGATTGCCGGATTCATAAACCCGTTTGGAATAATTTATGATCTCCGGTATTAGTATCCCATTTTGGGAGAGCACATGTGTAGTAGACGATACAGCAAGTAGTATTACTAAAAAAGATCCCTTCATGCCAGGTCACAGGTTAGTTTGCTTTGTATATGGCGATTCTATGCGTTCTTAAAAGGTAGGGAATATTTTTCAATCCCCCCGTCCCATTCTTGTCGGCCGCAATTGGTCTTTTGGATAAAGTATCCCAATTGGGCCGACCATCTAATGTCTGTAGGCCTTCGTCGGAGCTCCGAGCCCTCACTCCTCCTCGGTCATATCCTTCACTGGGCTCGGTTACGGACGATGGACCTCCGGCCCATCCTGTAGAGTGTATGACTTTTGAATTTTGTAATGGCATATGACAATCTATACAGCTCGGCCCCACCAGGTTGAAATCACGCTTCTTTTGTTCATTGTCCTTCTGGATATTCAACGCATGGACGGATTGCCGGTGACAATCCATACATTTTGAAATAAACAGGGCCGTCTTATTCTCTTCTGCCTCATGCGGGCTGTGACAGGTGGTGCAGGTCATGCTGCTGGACTTAAAGCATAGGCTGGCCCTTAATAACTGCAGCTGCTTCCCATGCACATCGGGTTCTCCGTTGTCCGCCCCAAATTCCGGGATATAATAATGGGAGAGCGTATCCCCTGGTGAAAAAGCAAAAAGACTTTTCTGAGGGCTTTGATCATTCCCCGAGTGACACACTCCGCAAACGTCGAGCTGTTGTTGTCGTGTCAACGCGCTTATCCGCGTAATATATTTAGCTGTCTTATCATCCGGATGCTCCATATGAAATTGCACATGCCCGAGGGCCGGGCCATGACACCTTTCGCAATCTATCCCAAAGACAATGGAGTTCCTGTCCAGGTTTTCACTTATGGACAAGGGCCCTGACTGTATCGTCTCCCGGCTCACATACGAAGCATGACATTCAAAGCAGCGGCTGGTAATAACTCTTTCGTAATTGGCATGCCCGGCGGGGAATCCGGGACTGTTGGCCCAGTCATTAAAACCCGCAAACCAGGTCAGGGGCAGCTGGTATAATTGATTTTCCTTCCAGCTGGCATAAGTCTGCGCCTTCTCCCCCGAACCAAAGGCGATATCGAACTTCCCCGACCTGTCCTTCTGCCCGTTGACAAAATGAGATTGAAAAAGAAGATAGCTGTCCTCCTCCATACGGATATAGCTGCTGTCGCCAAAATAATACCGCCCTTTCGATAAAGCCAGCAGCTTTTTCAGGCGACTGGCATCTATCGATGAAGATGTCCTGAAATGATCATTAAAAGCATAGTGGCTGCTGATATCTTTATGACAGTTCGCACAGACAGCCGCTCCCGCATATTGATCCCCCCGCGGATCATTACCCGTAAAAGATCTGTTATGGATACATTGTGAAAATAAGCCTGTCAACATTGTCAACAGGCTTATTACAGTAAGTGTTCTCAGGTTGGTCATAAGGAGTTAATGTCTCTTCAATGGTCTTATGGCTCCTTCGGGGTCATGGATTATTTCGTTCCACCCCACTCCTTGGTCTGCTGAAGCTGGGTATTGTTGAGCTCGGATTGTGGTATGGGGAATATCTCGTTCTTGCCTGCTACAAACCCTTTGAATGCCAGCACGGTGGCAGCCTTACCCCAGCGTACAAGATCCAGCCAGCGCTGGCCTTCGCCTGCCAGCTCCAGTCTTCTTTCCTTCTCGAGATTATCCTGTGTCAGGGCCACGTCGGGCAGACCCACACGTTCTCTTACAAGGTTGAAGAGTGTATAGGCCCTGCTGCCTGCGCTGACATCGGCGCCGGCATTCATCAATGCTTCGGCTTCCATCATATAGGTATCCGCCAGTCGTATCTCATACTCATCCTGGCTGAAGTTCAGCTCGGGCGTATTGGCGGCCTTGTTGGACACACGGCCGATGAACTTGCCGAGAAAGTAGCCGGTGTTGTTGTACCCGGCGGAGTAGTTAGCGGCGCCGTTAGTCTTCAGACTATCCAGGTCTGCCACGGTAGCAGTATAGCGCGGGTCGCCATGTATGACATTCTGCGCAAAATCCTTGGTGAACACAAGAAAGCTATACCCCGAAAAATAATCGGGAGCGGTGGACTTGAGCTGCGAGTAGCCCCGGGGCCCTGTAGTAATACAAAGCAGGTTACCTTCCGAGGCGCCGGCATCGGACCATCCGCCATTGGACTTGGCGCTGTGTACAAACTCGACGACGGACTCTGTATTGAACTTATTGGAAGGCTTCCACAGATCTGCATAGTTGGCCAGTAGCTTATAGCCATACATGGAAGCACTCACACCAGGGTTGTCTCCATTCACATCATGAAACGCGTCTGCGGCAGCCTGCCATTTCTTTTCGTACAATAGCACCTTGCCCAGGATAGCCTTGGCGCTGCCCTGTGTAAGACGGCCGCCCTCGGAAGCAATATTGACAGTGATGGGCAGGTCGGGAATGGCTTCGTTGAGATTCTTCTCCACATACGCATAGATCACATCGGGCGTAGTTTGCGTGACGGAATACAGGCTGTCGATGGACACGGTGCCCTCGATCAGCGGTATGGCCCGGAAGAAAGTGACAAGATCAAAGTAAAAGGCGGCGCGCATGGTCTTGCACTCGGCGATGTACCGGGCCTTGGTAGCCGCATCCAGCCCGCAGCCATCGATATTGGCCAGCAGCATATTGGCGCGGTAGACGCCGGAATAACCCCGGCTCCACAGATAGCTTTGAGGACCGGTAGTAGAACTTAGCGTATACAGCTGCGTTACCTGCAGGTCATTGATGTCGGTGGCATTACCGCCTCCGGCCAGCTGGTCGTCGCCGGCGACATCCATAATGGAGGCCTTGTCATACAATCCGCCGGCCTGGAATCCAAATCGATCGTAGACGGCTACCAGCGCCCCGAATGCATCGGCGGGCGTCTTATAAAAGTTCGGCAGGGGTATACGGTTCTGCGGGTTGACATCCAGCTCTTTCTTACAGGAGCCGATGATCAGCGTGCTGAGCGCAAGCGTTGCTAAATAAAAGATCTTTCGTTTACTCACGGTCATAATGACCTTTTTAAGGAGTTCGTGATTCTTCGAGTTCATATTGTAAGTTTAATTAGCCTTAAAAAATTTTAGAATCCAACATTCAGACCTACGAGGAACGTACGGGGTGAAACATATACGCCACGGTCGATGCCATACTGGGCGCCGCCGCCGGAGTCAGGGCTTACCCCGATCTCGGGATCATACCCGCTGTACTTCGTGATGGTAAACAGATTCTCTGTCAATACATAGGCGCGCAGGTTCTTGATGCCCCACTTCCCGATCATGTTCTTCGGGAACGTATATCCCACCTGGATGGTCCTTAGCTTGAAGAAAGTGCCGCTCTCCAGATAGAACTCGGACATCTTGGCATAGTTGCCGTTGGGGTCCCCATCTACCAGCCGCGCTACATTCGTATGGGGATGATCCGCCGTCCAGGCACCAAAGTATTTCTTCGTATAGTTGGCGGTGGCGATATCCAGTCTTCTCAATCCCTGGAAGATCTTGTTCCCGCCGGATCCGCTGCCAAAGACGACAAGGTCGAAGTCCTTATATCCCAGGTTCAGCGTCAATCCATAGCTGGCGGTGGGGTTGGGGTTGCCAAGGTACACACGGTCGTCGGCGTTGATATTATTATCATTGTTCGTATTCTGCCATTTCATATCGCCGGGCTTGGCCTTCGGCTGCAGCACGGTTCCGGCGGGACCAGCATAGTGGTCGATCTCATCCTGCGTCTGGAAGATACCAAGGGCCTTGTAGCCAAAGAATTGCTGATATGGCAGTCCCAATCCGGTACGGGTGATATTGCCCAGGTTCTGGAAAGTGGCGCTGTTGTCCTCGATAAATTTCTGACCGGGCATCATCTTGGTCACCTTGTTCTTGTAGAAGGAAATATTGCCATTGACGCCAACATTCAATTCCCCGAACTTCTTCCTGTACCCAACTTCGATCTCCAATCCGGAGTTCTCGATATCGTCAAAGTTCTGGGCGAAGCTTCCATATCCCGCATAGGCAGGTATGGAGGGGTTTTGGAGGATGCCCACGGTCTTCTTCTTGTATACGTCGACGGTCAGGGTCAGCGCATTCAGCAGGATCGCGTCAAAGCCGATGTCCGTCTGACGTGTCTCTTCCCATTTCAGGTCGGCGCGTGCCGGACCGCTGGGGCTAAAACCAAGATACACGTTGTCGGAAGTGCCGAACGAGTAGTTGCGCTGACCGCCGGGGTCCACGGTGGTGACATAGGCAAAATCTCCGATACCGTCATTACCCGTAACGCCATAGCTGGCGCGGATCTTCAGGTTGTTGAGCACATTGCTGGTGGGGAAGAACGACTCCCTGGTGGGCACCCAGCCAACTGATACGGAGGGGAAATAACCAAATCTGTTATCAGAGCCAAAACGTGAGGAGCCATCCCTGCGTATCAGGGCGGTTAGCAGATATTTTTCCGCATAGTTGTATTGCACACGCGAGAAGAGGGAGTTGATCCGGTGGTCAGTGCCATCGGAAGCGCTGCTGTTCTGCCTGTCCTGCGGCAAGGTGGAGAATCTGAAAGAGGCCTGGTCAAAATTGCTGGCCACGATATTATTGTACTGGACGGTGGTGCCGCGCGCATTGCCATCCTTGTATTCTCCCCATCCCGCCAGCAGGGTCACATTATGCTGCCCGAATACCCTGTTATACGAGGCGGTATTCTCGAAGTTCCAGTTCATGACCCACGTCTCATTCCTGCTCAGGCTGGTCTGTCCGATGGTGGTAGAGGTATTGTAGAAGACGGACGGCGTGAAGGTCTCCGATCCATAGAAAGCCATCTTGGTGCCAAAAGTGGAGTGGATCACCAAACCCTTCACAGGCGTCAGATCGATATAGGCATTGCCGACGACGTTATGCGCCCATGAATAGTTGCCAAGCTTGTTATGGATCACGGCCAGGGGATTCTTTATCTCCTGTCCCACATAGGGGGAGATCCCATAGAGACGGCGCAGCGGGTCGCGGGTGGCGGCAGCCAGGTTGGTGGCATTGTTCCAGGGATAGAATAATTTTTGCGCCGCCGTGTCGGTGATGACGGTGGGCGTGATGGGATCGAGGTTGAGGGCAGAGTTCACTACCCCGCCGAATTCACGGTTCACCTCGCCTACGCCGCTGCTCTTGTCATATTCATACGCGGCATTCTCACCAAAGCTGATCCAGCTGGTAGGCTTGAACTGGGTATTGATCCGGTAGTTGAACCTTTTCCATTTGGAGATGGGCTCGGCGATGGCGCCCTTGATATTGTTGTAGCCAAAAGAAGTATAGAAAAGGGCCTTGTCAGTGCCGCCGCTGATGCTCAGCTCATGATTCATCTTGGGCGCGGCGCTGTAGAATATTTGTTTCTGCCAGTCGGTGCCGGCGCCGAGTGAGGCAGGGTCGGTAAAGGCGGCAGGCTTACCCGCAGCCACCAACGACTGATTCCTCAACGTGGCATATTGCGTGGCATTGGCGACGGTGACTTTTTTGGAAGGCGTCTGAGCGCCCCAGAATCCCGAGTAGTTGATCCGCAAGCTGCCGGCCTTCCCTTTTTTGGTGGTGATGAGGATAACACCGGCGGCAGCACGGGTACCATAGATGGCGGCGGAAGCCCCATCTTTCAGCACTTCGATGGACTCGATATCGTCTTCGTTGAGATAGCCGATACCGCCATTGTCGATGACCACGCCATCGACAACCCACAGCGGGTTGTTCTTATCATTGCCAAAAGAGGTAAAACCCCGGAGGCGTACAGTGGATGCCGCACCCGGCTGTCCCGAGACAGCAGAAATCGTCAGGCCGGAAGTACGTCCCTGTAAAGCCTGTTCCACACGCACAACGGGCTGATTGTCCAGGTCGGAAGCCCTGACGCTCGAGATGGCGCCTGTGACGACGCTCTTCCTTTGGGTACCATACCCCACCACCACGACCTCATCCATCTTGGAAGAAGCCGTCTGATCGAGGGTAACAGTGACAACGCCGGATGCCGGGATCCCTATCTCCTGGCTGGCCATGCCCACATAAGAGATGACCAGGGTACGGGCAGATCCGGGAATGCTGATCTGGAACCTGCCATCATTGTCAGTGGTGACGGCAGCCCTGGTTCCCTTAGTGGAGACAGTGGCCCCTGCCAGCGGCTGACCCGAAGTTTTTGACAAAACCGTACCGGTGACGGTTCGATTTTGAGCATGTGCGATGGAAAAAAGAAGTAGGAAAAATAATAATACACGAATGCGCAGCAGAAATTTTCGCTTCATACAACAAGCATTTAGTCGGTTAGGTTAAAATTTTAGGATCCGTTTAACACCGCCAAAATATCGTTGGAAGCGCTCTTCCTCCAAAAGAAAGGCTACTGCAACACTACGTCACATTAAAAATTGTTAATGAAATTAAATTTATTTATCTGCGTAACTAACTAATCAAAGATTACTTACACGAACGCAAACGTTGTAGTTGGTCTGTTCTCCTTATTCCGCCTCAACCTTGAATATAATTGGCTGCTTGGAGAAATTAGCCAGCCTTTCCCCAAAAAAAGAAGCCGGTTCCCACTTCGGAGACTCCGTGATCACACGAAGTGCTTCTTTGGCAAGCTTCGGATGAACATCCTTTTCATTTACTACATGTGCGTTGGCAATTGTTCCATCCTCCGTGACGACAAATTCGACCATCACCTCCACAGATGCTTCTTTTTGTCCCTTGGGCAGCTTCACATATTTAATGGCAAGTTTGGGATCGAGGTTGGCTTGAAGATATGTCAACCACCCTTTATCCCCTCCCCGGAACCTTGGCATATGCACCAGCGAAGGCACATCCAACTTTTTTATTGGCAGATGGGGAAGGTCGAAGGCCTGTTCGTCTACCTTGGCGGGCGCCACTTTTGTACAGCTGTCGGTCTCTGATGCATAAGGAGTCTCCGCCCTTATCAAAAGATAGACCGCCCCACCCGACTCCCGTGAATAGACGTTGTAGTTCCCGATACTGTTATCCTTGTCAAATTCCGGGTTCAAAAGCAGCGAAGGCGAATAATAGTATTGCTTCGTTACATCATTTGTCTTGATGGTCAATGCTTTGCAGTCATAACCATTTACCTTGAAGGAGCCGGGGTCTTTTGTGATGGACTGCACCCGGCCAGTGTCGGAATCAAAGCCCACAAAATACAAGGTATCGAGGTTCCTGAACTTGATATATTGCTTCTTCTCCTTTGAAATGGTATAATAGTCGACATATACATTATGCTCCTTGTAGCTGCCGTTCTTGCAAACAATGGTTTTGGTCTCCCCTGTAACAAAGATCTTACGGACATCATTATCGCTCAGACCCGTGATCTTCGATCGTAGGCTAACCTTATAGGTCAGTTCGCCCTCAAAATAGTTTTGCTGGGCATATAGTGCAAAAGGAAAGAGCGCGACGAGCAAGGCAGTAATCTTCATAAACAAGGTTTAAGATATGGACCCAATATAAAGGTTATTGAAATATCCCCGTCCAGCCCTCCCTATTTCCGCCCCGCAGCCTTCCTGGATTGCTCCCATTTCTTTTTTAAAGCCAGCATATGGATGCCCGCACAGTCGCCGATCAGCTTTTCCACTATTTTCATGGGCATCTCCCCTTCATCCTTGAAATTGATACATCCCTTTTGAAAGCTGGCCTTGGGCAACAGCTTTTTATAACGGCTGTGTAGATCAGGTGACGCGTAGATAGGCATCAGGTGCAGGGACATATGGCTCTTCACGCTGGCCAGCCCGTATTTGAACATACCCGGATCATTATATAAGATCATCTCCTTTCCCATCATCATCCCCACCACCGGCGTCACGGTCTTGTCCTTAGCCACGATAATGTCGTGGACACGCGCAAGTATCTCCCGCCTCTCGGCCGGCAGTTTCGCTATAAATTCAGAAACCAGCATAAGTTTCACACATAATATGTAATTTATAGAAATTTCCGCAATGCATCGACTGCTATTCATCCTAGGCATCCTCCTGTTATTTGCCACAGAGATATTCCGCGTATACTTTATCATGCCTTTCCCCGGCAGCCAGCATGCCAATACCATCGACCTGGCCTACTTTATCGATCACAACAGGCTACTCCTGCGGCTCCTCGGCCTGCTGCTGGTGATCTACCCGCTATATGCCTCTTTCTCCAAAGGCAAGACCTGGACAAAGGTTACGCTCACCCTCGTCATAGCCCTCTATGCTGTCATCTTTTATTTTTTCAATTTCCGGTTTGAAGCCGACAAGATGTTTTATCAGCCGGGCACGGTAAGATTTGCCGATGCCGCCGCCAACAAAGTGCCCTCCGAAAAGCTGGTCATCGGCATTTCCATCAACAACGAAACAAAGGCCTACCCAATACAGATCATCGGCTATCACCACCAGGTGCGTGACACGATCGGCGGCACGCCGGTCATGATCACCTACTGCACGGTATGCAGGACAGGAAGGGTCTTTAGCCCGATAGTAAATGGTAAGAACGAGGACTTCCGGCTGGTGGGAATGGATCACTTCAATGCCATGTTCGAGGACGCCACCACCAGGAGCTGGTGGCAGCAGGCGACAGGCGTCTCCATCGCAGGGCCTTTAAAAAATGTACGCTTGCGGGAACTGAGCTCTTATCAGTCCTCCCTGGGCGAATGGGTGTCCGAACATCCCGACACAAAGATCCTTCAGCCGGACACGGTCTATAAAAAACAATACGATGACCTCGCGGACTACGACAAAGGAACGATCAAGGGCAGCCTGGAAAAAAGGGACTCCGCCTCATGGAAGGCGAAGTCCTGGGTTATTGGTATAAAATCCGAGAATACAACAAAGGCCTACGACTGGAACGATCTTATCAATCATTCCATGATACAGGATACCATCGGGAATATTCCTGTTCTCCTCTTATTGGGCCCCGACTCCACCACCTTCCATGTCCGGAACAGGAATGTAGGAGCCCAGACCCTGCAGTTTATCCAGGTGCCAGACCAGCCGTACATAAAGGACAGCACCACAGGCTCGACATGGAGCTTCAATGGGAAATGCCTTGCAGGACCGCTAAAGGATCAGCAGCTGCAGCCTGTCCAGTACTACCAGGAATTCTGGCACTCCTGGAGCAATTTCCATCCGGGTACGACCAAATATGAACTACTGTCCGTGCCGGGGATAAAAAATAGCAAATGATATCAACGCCAGGTAGGGCAGGAAAAGGACAGCCATTGATACGACCAAATGCCATCTGCTTTTCGGGTTCCTGCTGGACAGCTCTTCGTATTTCCCAAATATCTTCAGGTCCCGATCCTTAATAATAAAGATGTAATGGAACAAGAGGGCAGTGAGAAAATAAAGAGAGCCGGCAAACAGGGCGGATTGACCGCGTGATTCAAACCGGGCATGCTTTACAAAGTGTAAATACATCGACTCTAACAATAAGAGCCATCCCCCTGAGCCAAGGGAAAACAAATACATTGCCTGCATACGGGGATTAAAGCTGGGCCGGTACTGGCTGACTCTGTAGAAGTAATTGTAGATATTAAAGTACAGATAATCTACGTGTTTCATAGTTTTCAAATTAGGGTACTGGGTTTCGGATTTATGAGCCTTCGGCGCCTAGCCTCGGGCTCCAAGTTTTCGGTACTCTAATATAAACGTTTTTTGGGAGAAAATAGTACAAAATAATTGTACCTTAAGCGCCTAACTAATTGATTTACAGAAGAAGTAAAAAATAGTAATTTCCGAATTCAGGGTAAACCACTAAGGGGGTCTAAATAGGGCTGTCCTACCTCGTAAATGAGGGGTAAAACAAGCATAAAGAATTGTCTTTCCCCCTCCTAAATATTCTCCTCATAGTTATGTCCAGGCCGGCCGGTCCACGTCTTATTTTATCCGGTTGAACCCCGTCCCGTCCCCCTCTCCCCGGAACACATTCACGATGGAATCCTTATCATACATCTCTTTTACCCCGCTCCTTGTATACATCAATTCCCTGTCCGCGCTAAAATAATCCGTTGGATCCAGTTTGGAAGGGGAGCCGTCGATACTGAGATAGTTTACATTATTGTCCCAGACAATGACCGAGTCGCCGCTGACACGCATCACCCGTGAAAAATGATAACTATCAAAAGGTTTGTCGGTTTTGATGAGATATACATCGCCGGGCTGTGGATGGGAAATATAGTTCGAACGCAGAAAGGTCCCCCATAACAGGGCGCCGGCGAAACCCACACCAACAAGCCCTATCAGTATCAGGCCAGCATATAAATAGAAGGGGGTTCGTGTCTTTGCTTCATATTCCCTGGTGAGCGAATCGCTTCGCATGAACTGACTGCAGCTATGACAATATATCCTGCTAGTCTTTACACCGGCGGGCGCGATTGGGATAAACCAGATGTGCATATAATCCCTGGAAACAACCAGCGTAAGGTCGAAGTCCTTACAATTATTACAGGGGACATCGTGAATAGCATGGACTTTTATACGGGCTGTGCGGGTCCCTCGGAGAAAAAGCATATCAACAATTCCCGCTGATCTCCATCGTATGGTACACCTCCGTATGGAGGTCCGTTACCCGCAGCATCCGGTGCTCATTATCAACGACAGCTTCGATATGAATACATTGATTCTCCGTGCTGTTGACGGCGCTATTCACCAGACCCGACAGGACATAGGCGACCATATGCTGGTCCACATCCATGGAGAGGTCCCTGGGAATATCATTCAATAAAATGTTGTTACGTTTGACGGCGAGGGGCTGCAGACTGGTGATCAGCTGACTGACAATGTCGTGAAGCGAAACTTTGGGTTCGGCCTGGGTAGGGGTCTGTACTGTTCCTTCAAGATTCATACATCTGAGTTTAAAGATGAACAACACTGCTTTTAATAGATAGCAACTTTAGCAACAGCAAGGGCATGGCGTCTACGCGTCATAAAGGAAAGTAAATCTTAAAAAAAAAGGAGCAGTATAGAAATACACTCCCGTCTTTAAATCCAATATCCTATGAAAAACCGAATAGGTAAATCCAATTGGCATACCAATATTATAACTGATTAACTATCAGAAAATTAAGATCGCCGGGGATCATGCCAATTGTCCAGAATTGGGAAAAATTTTTGCAAATAGGGAATGGAGGGCCTGACAAGGGCATGTTCCCTCATCCGGGTGCGGGAGAAATACAGCCCGCAATCCTTTATGTATTTATAGAATTCGTAGTCGTTCTCGCAGTGGAGGATAAACTCATAGGTTGGCCGGTAGATACGCATGAAGGTGTCGAGGACCGGACGTTGCAGTCCGGTGATCTTCCTTACCAGGTTCCTGTTCCATCGATAGTCTACATATTTATCCTGCTCCTCCTCTATCAGACGCCGTTGCAGGGCCAGCATCTGGCGGTTCTTTTTACCGCTGAGCAGCATGTCGAGGTTGATACCGCCATTGCCCGTGAGATAGTCAGGTTCATACTCAAAGACCTTTCGATACTCATCCCGGTTGGCCAACGAGTCATACCGGTGAACTTTGGGTCTTACCACAACAAGCGGGAGACTGTCGACGGTGACGGCAAGACTTATATCCATGGGGAATCCCGGCATTACTCCCTTGACGGGAAATTTGGCGGTGTGCTTACCCAGATACGAAAAATAAATAGAGTCCGTGGCAGGCAGGCGGATGGTATAACGTCCAAATGAGTCGGTCACGGTACCCTGACCCGATGTCCCCATCACACTGACACCCTGCATGGCAAAATAGCGGGTCTTGTCATACACGGTGCCCTTCACTTCCACCTGGCCAAAAACATCCTCCCGTCCGCAGGCCAGCAGCGCCAACACGGCAACCAATACGTATCTGATAAAATGGGTATTCGTAAATATTTGCCTTATAGAGATCAATAGCTTTTATTGCGAAAGTTTCACCCATAAAGATAGTCGTATTGAATTATTGTCCCAGCACGGTCCGTTGATTTTAACATTTGTTCCTATATCTGCACGATCTGTATATTATTCCCGCAGGTGTCGTCGAATACGGCGATGGTGACGGGTCCCATGCGTGTCGGCTTCATGCTGAACACGACGCCTTTCTTTTCCAGCCGTTGGTATGCTGTTTCTATATTGTCCACCTGGAAGGCTGTGTACGGTATTCCCGCCTCGAACAGCGCTTTTTGATACACTGCTGCGGGAGCAAATCCCATAGGTTCCAGGAGCAGTTCTACACCGTCGGGTTCTTCTTTCGACACGACGGTAAGCCATTTGTGCTCACCCATCGGCACCTCGGTCTTTTTTACAAAACCCAATATTTCTGTATAGAAACGGAGCGCCTTATCCTGGTCTTTCACAGGGACGCTGGTCAGCTTGATCTTCATACTATTTGTTTTTTATAAAGATGGTCAATTACCGGAAGACTTTCTTATCCGGAATTGCTCAAGTTGTTTGCCGGGATGTCCTCCGGGTGGCGGCTGTCTTTCGCTGATACAGGGCCGGAGAAGTGCCCGCCCATTCTTTATACAGGCGGGTAAAGGAAGGAATGCTGTCAAACCCTACGGCATAGCACACATCTTTTATAGGCTGGCCGCTTCGTAAAAGCTCCTTCGCCCTGGCCAGCCGGACTTCTTTCAGATAGGCATAGGGCGTCTTGCCATAATATTTTCTGTAGATGCGGATAAAATGAAATTTGGATAAAAAGACCTCTCCCGCCATCTTGTCAAGGCTCAGGGCGAGGTAATAGTGATGGTCGATATATTTTTTAGCTTGTATCACCCGGACAGTGATGTCCTCATTGGGATAAAGACGTCGATCCATGTCCAGTACGATGCGGTGGTAGTAGGTCATATCTTTTCCAGCTGATGGCGTGTCAGTTCATTTTCCAGTCCTCCGGTATTTACCGTAGTGGCCGGTTCGAACATAAGCACCTGCACTTCTTCCCGTGCTACAGGCCGGTGCTCGACTCCCTTGGGAATAATAAGGAACTCTCCTGCCGAGATGGTGATGGTCTTATCTCTTAGCTCCATCTGGAAGCTGCCGTCGATGACGAGAAAAAGCTCGTCCTCGTGCTCATGGTGGTGCCAGATAAATTCACCCTTGAACTTCGCCAGCTTCACCTGCTGCTGGTTCAACTCGCCTGCTATACGCGGGTTCCAGAAATCCCCTATCTGGGCAAATTTCTCGGAGAGATTGACTTTTTCGATGGACATGGTTAGCTTATTTCTACCCAAGTTACGAAATTGCGTCGCTAAAAAAATAACCAGGGACTCCTGGTTTCTATTTGAAATGACAGTCGCCCCTGGTCAAAGGTTGGCAGTCGAACTACAGACTATCGATCCATTTCTTTACTTCCTCTTTTGTCTTACCCGTCTTTTTCTGGATCCGTCCATACAATTCATCCTCCTTCCCTTCTTCGTATAATAGATCGTCGTCGGTGAGATTCCCCCAATGCTGTTTGGCCTTACCTTTTATTTCATTCCAGTTGCCCCTCATTTTCAGCTCAGTGCTGGTGTTTGCATTTTTCATAAAAAGTAATTTTTAATGAGTAATGCACTATATGCATCAATTCACTTGCCAGCCCCCATCCAGCGGACGACGCTCTTGGCACTGTGCAATTCTTTACACAATTCGCTAGTTCAAATGGAGCTTCTTATACTCTTTTGGGGTAAGTCCGACTTCCTTCTTAAAAAGACGTGAAAAATAAGGAAGGTTCTCAAAACCCAGTGCATAGGCTATTTCCCCCACGGACTGATCAGCCCCTTTCAGAAGGTTCTTTGCCTCGGATATAAGAAAGATATGGATCAGTTCGATGGCGGTCTTGCCGGTCTCCTCTTTTAACAGGTCGCTGAGATATCTTGGTGAAATATGCAGCTTGGCGGCTATCGATCCCACCGTTGGAAGACCCTCGGTCTGCAGCAATCCGGTATCGAAATAAAGAGAAAGTATTTCGCTGAACTTTGTCTCCATTCTCCCATTGCCGGTGCTCCGGTGGATGAACTGCCGCTTGTAGTAGCGTTGGGCATATTTCAGGATGCTGTCGAGATGGGTCAGTATGATGTCCCGGCTGTATTCATCCTCGTTGCTGTCGATCTCCGTGGCTATCTTACTATACAGTTCCCAGATAGTCGCTTCTTCTTTAGGAGAAAGGTGTAACGCTTCGTTGGCATCATATTCGAAATAGCCATATTTCTTGATCTCTGCATGCAGGGGATGTCCATTTAGATAATCCTCGTGAAAGAATATAAGGAATCCATCCTCTTCGAACTCCAGCCCCTTGAACTGGATCACCTGCCGGGGCTTGACAAAAGACATCGAGCCATTGTCATGATCATACTTCGTCCTCCCGTAAAGGATCTGTCCTGCCCTGAGCTTCTTAAACCCTATCATATAGAAGTCTGAAGTATATTCCGTCTCCATGATGGAACAAGTATGATTACACCGGAACACGCTGATCAGGGGATTTTCCGGCAGGGGAAATCCATTGGCCCGATGCATTTCGCTCAAGCTTTTAAAATGGTTCATATATCAATTTATGACAATTTATCCGTTGGCAAAAAGCCTTATTTCCCATGGGCTCGGGTAGCTGTCTCGTTCCATCCTTCCCAGGTCGCCAGTCTGTCGGAATATACCTGCTTCGCCCAGGGGAGCGCTACCTTACCCAGGAAGAGACGCAGCGGAGGGTTGGGGCTGTCCACTAATTGCAGGATCGCATCGACGGTCGCCTCGGGTTTGCCGAATGCATCGTCCGTAATCCCTTCATTAAAGGCCTTTCGCACGGGTTCATATTCCTTCATAGGCTGGGTATGTGCAGCAGAGGCGCCGCCCCAGTCGGTGGCAAAACCATTGGGCTCCACCAGGGTCACCTGGATACCAAAGCCTTTAACCTCTGTGGCTAGCGTTTCGCTCAGGCCTTCAACCGCAAATTTGGAGGCATTGTATATTCCCAGAACGGGTAAGGTGGCTATACCGAGTACGCTGGACAATTGGATGACATGTCCATGTCCCTGCTTGCGCATGATGGGAAGGGCGGCCTGGGTCAGCCACAACAGACCAAAGAAGTTGGCTTCCATCTGTGCGCGTGCCTGCTGCTCGGTAGTTTCTTCGATGGTCCCGAACAGACCATAGCCCGCATTATTGATAAGAACATCTATCCGGCCAAAATGTTCCTTCGCCCGGGTGACGGCAGCAAAGGCTTCCTTCCGATCAGTAACATCCAATTGTATAGGCAGCAGTGCATCCCCATATTGCTTAACCAGCTCATCCAGGCTGCTCAGATCCCTTACAGTAGCGGCCACCTTGTCTCCTCTTTTCAGAAAGGCGGCTGTCCACAGCTTGCCAAACCCGCGGCTGGCTCCTGTGATAAAAATTACTTTTTCCATTATTAAAATTTTTTTGCTTGAATAATGGAACAAAGCTAGTTCGACCGGGCACGTCAATGTTTATACAAAAGTCGGGAAGATTGATACAGATCAGAGGGTCGCATAGCGGTCCGGCGACGGCAAGTACCCCTTGTCGTGAAGAATATGCCCCAGCCGGTCGTAAAAGGCGGGGTCCGTGGGCGTGACGGTGGCAAGCCCGTCGACATAGCGGTTGTACAGGCTGAAAAGCGCGGCGATCAGCACGGTATCATGCAATTCCCGGTCGGTAGCCCCTTCCGCACGCGCCTTTTCTACCATCTCGGGCGTCACCAGCCGGCCATTCTTCCCTACGGCCCGGGCAATGACAAGCAGCGCCTTCATTTTTTCGGACACAGCTGCGCCGTCCAGGTCGCTCTTCACCTTTTCCGCAACGGCAGGATCCAGGTACTGGTTGGCCGCCGCCGTATGCGCGGCAGTGCAGAACTGGCATTCATTCCCATGGCTGACGATGGTGGCGATCAGCTCCCGCTCCCCTTCGGTAAGGGTCGATTCTCCGCGAAGCAGGATATGCGTCAGCTGCCGGATAGGCAGCGCAGTATCCAGCCGGTAGTCCAGCAGTCCGGTGATCCCCGGTAGATTTTCTTTTAAAGGAATATAAGACATAAAATATTATTTGGAACCAACGGCCTCTTTCAGCTGCCTGTACAAGGCTTCCTCATCCGACGGTCGCTTCGCACTGGCCTGCACCAGCTTCCCATCCTTCCCAAAGATAAAAAAGCTGGGATATTCCCGCGGTACATGCGTGGTATGCAACAGCGCTTCCCAGATCCCCTCGAGTGCATATTTATTCATCCGCAGATGCTCGCCGGTAACGCTTTGCAGCTGCACATATTCCCGCCATTTTACGTCGTCTTCATCCCTGTCCATGTCCAGGTAGACAAAGACGACTTGCGCAGTATCTATGTGTTGCTTCAACGCAGGCGCATATTTCATCTCTTCCCTACACGGGCCGCACCACGTCCCCCAGATGTCGAGATATACCACCTTCCCTTTGTACGGCGCGATCAGCTCATCCAAAGAATGCACCGGCCCGCGAAATAGGATATGCGTGTTCTTCTTCCCCGCCTCTACCTTCGACTCCAGCGCCTGCACCTCTGCACGCGCATCTTTCGTATGCGTGCTTTGGGGAAAATAGTATTCCAGGTCGCTTAAAAAACGTCTTGCATGCGGCAGCCAATCTTCTTTGGCATACCAGTCCAGCCGGTGAAGCAGGTACCGCTCCTGTATGTCAGGGGATAATAAATGCCGCGCATACAGCCATACGAGATAGTCATCGCCAAACTGCCTGCCCAGATTTTGAAGGGAGTCGAACGACATCCCAAAGTCCTTTTCAACCCAGCGTTGTATCGCATCCTTATCCGGGTGATGCCCCACATCCCACCGGAAGGCGGCCACAGTCTCCATGTGCAGGTATTCATGGGCCGCTGCACTGCCGTCCAGGTCTATCACAGAAGGAACAAAAATACTGTCAGGCGGGATGGTCTTCACGGAGTCGAATCGCTTCAACGCCTGCCGGTAATAGGCCTCGCCTTGGGGCGTCTGCGCAAATACCACTGACGGCAGGATCATGCAAAGGATATAAAGTTTCATGCGTAAAATATTTCCTGCAAGGATAATTCGGATAGTTCAGACAGCGGACAGTTTGTGATGAACAGCACAGCTTTTGTGATGAGTACGGATAAACATATCCGCTATTACCAAAACTTCTCCGCCCCTTCCGCCGGCCTCCACTTTGACCCGGGTTCAAAATAATCCCACAACAGCGCGGAAACCTTCCGCGCCAGTTGCCAGGCTTCGTTGTCGGACACCCAGCGCTGGTCCTTGTTGTTCTTCGTAGCCACATAGAACACATAATCCCCATGCGGCGCATTCACCAGCACCACCTCGCTCCGGCTGTCATCCACCATCCCCTGCTTGGACGCGGCCTGCACATACGGCGGCAGACTGCTCAGCGCATATTCATCCCAGAACACATGCGTTAGTATACGATACATGGTCTGGCTGGCGGCGGGACTGACGGCCTCCTCATTCCGGATCATGGTGACAAGCCGCGCCATCTCCCGGGGCGTGGTCTGCCCCCATCCATATTGCTGACGGGCCTGCTCCCTCCCAGCGGTACGGGCATTCAGACGCGTAGATTCAAACCCGTGTGCGGACAGCCAGCCATTGATGGCAATACCCCCTCCGGCCAGCCGCTCACACCACACGGCGGCGGCATTATCACTGTGCGTGATCATAAGCGTGACGGCGGTCCGCAGGTCGGTGGCGGTGGAATCCCGGAAGAACTGCATAAGCCCGGACCCCTTCCGGGACATGGAGTCCCGGTATACCAGCGGCTGATGATATTGGTATTCCCCCTGTTGGATCTTGTCAAAGATGCCTACGAGAATGGGGACCTTGACGATGCTGGCCGTAGGGAAAATGGTATCCGCGTTGATAGCAGCCTCCTTGCCGGTGCGCAGGTTGCGGACATATACACCCGCAACGCCATGGAACGTGTCGGTCAGGGCCCTTAATTTCTCCTCCAGCTTCTTATCGGGCTGGTATTGCGAAAAGACGGTGGCCGATACAAAGAAAAATAATAACACGAGGACGATAGGCTGTATAGGTCGTTGCATCCGTGAATTTAGACCCGATTTGGTAAAATACCTTGCAATTGCTGGGTTCTTTTATTATTTTCCCCGCAAAATCTATACTATGAATCGCCTGTTCTATCTTTTCCTGCTCATCCCTGCCCTGTACCTTTGCTCCTGCACCATGCCGGACAATCCGGTCAGCAAGGAGGAAGCCGCAAAGCTGGCCCACCGCATCGAATACTCCGCGGCCAATCACGACTATTCGGTCCTCAATAACATATTCGACGAGAAAGAGCTTTCCCGCAGGGTCTCCACAGAAGGAGGCCTGTTCATGAACAAGGCCCTGATCAAGAGCGCCATCCAGAGCTTCCAGCAAGACCAGTATGGCAAGGCGGTCATAGACGCCATGGGCAAGGACGGAGGCTACCAGTTGATCAGACAATATGAAAAGGATAAAAAACAGCATATCCTCTTCCGCCTGAATGGAGACGGCGGCATGAATTATCACGACTATGAGCTGGTCAAAAGAAACGATGCCATCAAGGCGGCGGATGTATTCATATACATGACGGGGGAGAATCTTAGCAAGACCATCGCGGATGCCCTGCAGTTGGACAACCAAAATATGCCAAAGGAAGATATGGAAAAGGTCAATAAGGTCAAGACCATCAAAAGCCTCATGGCGCAGGGTGAAAATGAAAAGGCCCTGAAGCTGTACGACGACCTCCCCGACATCGTAAAAAAGGAGAAAGCCTACCAGATGATCCATATCCGCCTGTGCTCCAAACTGGACAACGACAGGTATGTCCAGTCCCTGAATGAATACAGATCACTGTACCCCAAAGATCCAAATATGTACCTGATGATGATCGATGCCTATGCCCTGCAAAAGAATTATCCCATGGCCTTATATTCGGTCAACAAGCTGGACTCCCTCATCGGCACGGACCCTTACCAGGACTACGAACGGGGTATGATCTATCTGCAGATGAAAGATACGGTACGGGCCCAGGAAAGTTTTGAACGCCTTCATGCCAATATGCCAAAGCTCAGCACAGGCACGGTAGCCTTGATGGAAACTTATTTCTATACCCATAACGAGGACAAGGCGGCACACCTGATCCGCGAGGCCAGGGACAGCAATTACCTCAATGAGCAGAATCTCGAGGCCATCTATTCCTATCACCCGGGTCTGAAAAAGCTGGTGGACATGGGCGATGTCAAAGGGAAGTAAACGAGTATAAGCCGCCGGCCCTGGTGGGAAATCTATATCTCCACTGCCCGCCGGTATCGGACACTTTTGAAAGCCCCGCACCCTTCAAAGCATTGGGCACACGTATAGAGCAGCTGCCGCCGGCCAGGCTCCGGATGGTCAGCCGGACGATACGGCCATTCTTCCATTGCATATCCGTGATCTCGAAATTGCCCCTCGCCTTTAATCCCCTGATCGCCCCATCGGCCCATCCATCGGGCAGGGCGGGAAGGAATTGCAGCTCGTCGGTCTGACTTTGAAGCAGCATCTCGGCCACCCCCGCCGCATATCCGAAATTGCCGTCTATCTGGAAAGGAGGATGTGCGCAGAGCAGGTTGGCATAAATACCGCCGCCTTCATTATAATCTACACCGGAGCCGCCTACCGGCGTAATAAAATTTTGTAAGATGGTATACGCATGATTCCCATCCTGGAGCCGCGCCCAGAAATTCATCTTCCAGGCCATGGACCATCCGGTAGACGCATCGCCTCTTGCCTGCAGACTTACCTTGGCGGCACTGGCCAGCTCGGGCGTCTTATTCACGCTGATCTGCCTGCCTGGATACAGAGCGAACAGATGGGAGGCATGACGATGGTTATCCTTGGGGTCGTCACGGTCTGTCTCCCATTCCTGCAATTGCCCCCATTTTCCGATCCTTGGTTTTAATAAATGTTCGCGCATGTCGGCGACATGATCCCGGTAAGCCTTGTCGATATGCAGGGTATCCGCTGCGGCGATATAGTTGGAGAAAAGGTCGTATACGATCTCCTGGTCATAGGTCACGCCATCTTCGGTGGGTCCATGTTCAGGGGACCAGCCCATGGGCGAGACCAGCGTCCCGTCAGGGCGGCGCTTCAGGTGATCATCCCAGAACGCTACGATCTCTTTCAAAATGGGATAGCCAAAACTGCCAAGCCAGGCCCTGTCCCTGGTAAAAACATAGTGCTCCCAGATGGCTTGAACATACCACGCACTGCCGGGCGTATTCCATAAATAGCTTTCACCGCCAAAGATATTGTTCTCGGTTCTCACGGTCCAGCCCCGCACATTGGGATATTCCTTGCTGGTATGTTCCTTCTTCACTTCCCGCATGCTGTTGATATATTCCAAATACGGAAAATGACATTCCGAAAGATTGGTCGGCTCGGCCAGCCAGTAATTCATCTCGATATTGATATTGGAATGGTAATCCGAGCGCCAGGGCGGCGTATTGCTCTCATTCCACAACCCCTGCAGGTTGGCGGGCAGTCCGCCCTTGCGGGAGCTGCTGATCAGCAGATACCGTCCGTATTGGAACAGCAATGCCTCGATGCCATGATCAGTCTCTTTTTTGTAATTCAATAGCCGCTGGTAGGTAGGCAATGCCTGCTTTGATGCAGTGGTATTCCCCAATTGCACGGACACTCTTCCAAAAAGATTCCTGTAATCATAGAGATGCCGTGACTTCAGCAGCTCAAAACCCTTACTCGCGGCGGCGGTCAGGATACGGCGATCCCTTCCGGTAGGGTCCTGCCCCCTCCATTGCTGATTGCGCCGGTTGCTGTAATCGGTGCCTGCGGTGAAATAAATGGTAAATCCGTCTGCATTACGCACCTGTACGGTGCTGTCGGCGCCGGGGACGACCTCGCCGCCTTCTACGCGCACAAGGGCGCGGGCATCATAGTGGAGTCCGTTCTCCAGCAACCCATTGATGACAAGGGTCGTGCCTTCGGTGCTGGTCTTGGCGATATGCGCATCCTTCAATCCTATCACGCCGGTGTACACGCCTTTCTTGTCCGCGGTGTAACGCAATACCATTACCTGGTCGGGATGGCTGCAGAAATATTCCCGCTTGTATTGCACCCCATCTGCTGTATAGGATATTTGCTGCAGGGCATTGCCCAGATCGAGCGCCCTGCGATAGTTCTCAGAACTATCCTTATGTGAAAGGTCGATAAACAGATCGCCAAGCGCCTGGTAGGCGCCGGTATTGGTCTCGTCGCCGGTCCAGAGGCTGATCTCATTCAATTGTATATGTTCGTGGGCTATTCCTCCAAATACCATCCCGCCGATGCTGCCATTCCCCATGGGATAGGCTTCGGTCATCCATGTTTTGGCGGGTCGGATATCCCATATGGTCAGGTCCTGGGCTTGCGTCAAAAGTGAAAAGGCTATTGCTATCGAAAAAACAAGCGATCTTTTTATCATCATATAAGTCATTGATCAAAGGGCTCAAATATATTGAGTATATTGGATAATGTTCAAAAATTACCTTAAAACAGCTTTTCGCAACCTGCTGCGCAACAGGACCAGTACAATTATCAACACCCTTGGCCTGGCGCTGGGCCTGGCGGCTTTTATTTGCATCAGCGCGTATGTCCGATGGGAACGCAGCTATGATAAAATGCTGGCGCCCGCCGGCAGCACAGTGTACAGGGTAGAAAGCAGTTTTTATAGAGGTAGCCAGCTGACGGACGACTGGCCGACGAGCACCAATGGATATGCCCTTGCACTAAAAGATCATTTTCCCGAGGTAGCTGATTTTACCAGGATCAATTGGAATAATTCCGAACGTGTGGTCCGCAACGGGAATATCCGCTTCAGAGAGGCGCATGTCTGTTTTGCGGACAGTAATTTCTTTTCCTTCTTTCAATACGGGTGGTTGAAAGGAGACAGGGCCACGGCATTAAAAGATGTCAATGCTGTGGTGATATCGGCTTCCGCGGCGCATAAATATTTTGGGAATAATGATCCGCTGGGAAAGATCCTTGAGATCAGTACCATTTCCACGGTGCTTACCTGCCGTGTGACGGGTGTCTTCCAGGACCCTCCGCCAAATTCCACCATGCAGTTCAGTATGCTCCTGTCCTGGACCTCTTCGCCCGAATGGCAGAAAAAAACATGGTACTTGCATGAAAGCTATACTTTTCTAAAGCTGGCGCCGGGTGCGGCGCCGTCCCGGCTGGAAGCCGGATTCCCGGCCATAGCGGAAGGTTATAAAGATGGCCCCGCACTCAAGGACCTCCGATGGACTATCCACCTCGTACCCTTGCAAGACATACATCTCAATACTGCCAAACAATATGAAGTGGAGTCAAAAGGCAGCCGTCGTGCCGTACAATTCCTGGATATCCTGTCGTTAGTGATCCTGCTGATGGCCTGCGTCAATTATATCAACCTCTCTACGGCCAGGGCGCTGGAAAGAGCAAAGGAAGTGGGCATACGTAAGGTCAGCGGCGCACGCCCCGGTCAGCTGGTGATACAATTTCTTATGGAGTCCTTCCTCCTCGGCAGCCTGGCTCTCGTGCTGGGTATAGCGCTCTCTGTATTGGCAGGCACGCTGCTGCCTGTCTGGCTGGGCATCGATCACGGCTATGCGACGGTGATCGATCTTTCTTTCTGTCGCATGGTAGGATGGGTGTTCCTGGCAGCGGTTGTTCTTTCCGGCATTTATCCATCATTGGTGCTTACCAGGTTCGAACCCATTACGGTGCTGAAAGGACGTTACTCCTTTTCAAAAGGCGGTACGTATATAAGAAAGGGGCTGGTTACTTTCCAGTTCGTGGTCGCCCTGGCCCTTATTGCAGGGACTTTAGCGATATACAGACAGCTCATCTATATGAGCAGCCAGTATCCAGGCGTGGAGATACAGCAAACCCTCGTGCTCAAGGCGCCGGTCAGCACCACAAGCTATGCCGCAAAAGCAGGGGCATTAAAACAGGCGCTGACAACATTGCCGGGGATCATGGGAGTCACGGGCTCAGGCGCGGTGCCGGGAAGGGAAGTAGGCATGTTCCTGGCCAATCGCCGTCTCGGCGCGGACAGGTCGGAGGAACGCACCTACGAAATGTTGAAAGTAGATCATGACTTCATCCCATTATATCACCTGGATATGATTGCAGGAAGAGCTTTCGACCGTAGCCTGCCAACAGACAGCCTGGGGTTGGTGCTGAATGAATCCGCTGTCCGGCAATTGGGTTTTGCCTCGCCCCAGGATGCCATTGGACAGCAGGTGTGGCTGGAAGTGAATCCGGGACGAACGGACAAGGTCATCGGGGTCATCCGGGATTATCACCAGCGATCCTTTCAAATGGCATATACACCCCTGATCCTTTTTATGGACCCTGTCTATGGATGGATACCAAATCAATATATCTCTATAAAGGTCACTACAAAAGATATGACCGGGACAATAGAGCAAGTGCGCAGGACCTGGGACAGGTTTTTCCCGGGATCTTCTTTCGACAGCTTTTTCCTGGATGAATTTTATGACCGCTCGTACCAGGGCGACCGGTGTTTCGCCCGTGTCGCAGGATTATTTTGCGGTCTGTCCATCTTCATCGGGATCATCGGTCTGCTGGGATTGACGGCCTTTTCAGCGGCCCGCAGGACAAGAGAGATCGGCGTACGCAAAGTATTGGGTGCTTCGGTGGGCCAGATCATGTCCCTCCTGACCTGGGACCTCATCCGCCTGATAGGGCCGGCTGCTCTTATTGCCCTCCCCCTTTCACTGATAGCCATCCGCGCGTGGATGCAGAGCTTTGCTTTCCGGGCCCCTTTTAGCTGGGGGCTGCTGCTGGCGCCTGTGCCGGTGCTGATCATCATTATCCTGACCTCGACGGGATGGCTGACCTTACGGGCAGCCCGTGTTAATCCGGTCAGCTCCCTGAAAGAGGAGTGAACAAATCGATAAATGACTTTGTTCCTATCAGAAAACGCGCTATGGCAAAGATCGCACTCCACGGATTTGGCCGTATAGGCAGGCAGTTCCTACGCATCGGCCTCGAAAAAAACTTATTTGTTCCGGTCTCCATCTCAGACGTTAAGGATGAATCCACCCTGGCGGCCCTCTTTGCGGTGGATACCAACTACGGCCGCTGGCAGGAGCCGGTGTCCGGCAAGACAGGGAGTTTACAGATAGGAGATAAAACAATATCTTACTACAACGCTGCCAAAGAAATACCCGACTGGGGCTCCCTGGGCGTAGACCTCGTGGTAGATTGCACAGGCCGCGCCACGACACGCGCAGGCGCTCAGCCGCATCTCGACAGGGGCGCAAAATATGTCCTGGTCAGCGCACCCAGCAAGACGCTGGCGGATTGCGACGCTGTTCTGCTAAAAGGCATCAACCTCGAACAGTTCGATCCCAAAGCTCACCACATCATCAGCATGGGCAGCTGTACCACCAATGCATTGGCCGCCCCGATAAAAGTGATCCTGGAAAATTTTGGGATACAGTACGGTCTCTTCTCTACGGTACATTCCTACACCAACTCACAATCCCTCACGGACCAGCCGATGAAGGACAGACGCGACTCCTGGGCGGCCGCCGAAAATATCATACCCTCCTCTTCCGGTGCGGCGCGAGCTTTGCAGTTCATCTGGAAAGACCTCAGGATCACAGGCAAGGCTTATCGCGTACCCAGCCGCACGGGCAGCATCGCTGAATTAAATCTCGTTACAGAAAAAGAATGCAGCGTCGAACAGGTGAACGACGCCTTCCGTAAGGCGGCCAAAGAAGGCCCGCTCAAAGGAGTTATGGACGTGCTGGAAGAAGAATGGGCCTCCTCCCGCATCGTCAAAGATCCCCACTCTTCCCTCATGGACCTCCCATTGACGACCAAACAAGGCAATCTCTTATCCATCGCATCCTGGTACGACAACGAATGGGGATTCTCTACCCGGCTGGCCGAAGTCGCGGCCCATTTGGCGGAGAAGATATAAATTGCTGGATAAACAGCACATCCCTCATGCACCATGTTAAAAAAAGCCTTTTTACGGCCATCCTCCTCCTATCCCTGATCCACCCCGCCATCGCCCAGGACAAACGGGCCCGCGACATCGGTCTTCACATCGGTATACTCGCCACAGGCCAGTGGAACGCCATCACGGATGTCCCCGGCGTCAAAGTAGGTCACACTACCCTCAACCAGGGCGATTCGGTCCACACGGGCGTCACGGCCATCCTTCCCCACGACGGCAATATCTTCCAGCAAAAAGTCCCCGCAGCCATCTTTGTAGGTAATGGATTCGGCAAGCTGGCGGGCAGCACACAGGTACAGGAGCTGGGTAATATCGAGACACCCATCGTTCTTACCAACACCCTTAGCGTAGGCCTCGCCATACAGTCGGTGGTCGAATACACCCTTCGCCAAAAAGGCAATGAGGACGTCTATTCTGTCAATGCAGTGGTGGGCGAGACCAACGACGTCGAGCTAAACGATATCCGCGGCATGCATGTAAAAAAAGAAGATGTCTGGCAGGCCATCCAAACAGCCCGCTCAGGTGCGGTGCAGGAAGGCTGCGTTGGTGCGGGGACAGGCACCACCTGTTTTGGGTTCAAAGGCGGCATCGGCACGGCCAGCAGAAAACTGCCGGCCTCCCTGGGCGGCTATACGGTGGGCGTCATCGTACAAACAAATTTCGGAGGCGTATTGCAGATAGACGGCGTTCCCGTCGGCAAAGAGCTGGGGAAATATTACCTGAGCGACAAGCTCAACAACCCCGTGGATGGTTCCTGTATGATGGTGGTGGCGACGGACGCTCCCCTGGATAGCCGCAACCTGGGCCGGCTGGCGAAAAGAGCCTTTATGGGATTGGCAAAGACAGGCGGTATTGCTTCCAACGGCAGCGGCGACTATGTCATTGCCTTTAGCACAAGCGACTCGCTGCGCATACCCTTTCAATCCTCCAGCCCCCTGGTAGGAGGACGGGTGCTGGATAACGAGGCGGTCACACCCCTGTTCCTGGCCGCTATCGAAGCCACAGAAGAGGCGATCATCAATTCCCTGCTGGCCGCCAAAACGACAAAGGGCGCCAAATACGGCACGGTCGAAGCCCTCCCCATCGATAAGGTCATCCCGATACTAAAGAAATACAATCGCATAAAATGACAAAGGAATTACTGGCATTTGTCAACGACGAATTCATCCCCGCCTCCAAAGCGTCTCTTCTCACCGGCGACCTCGCTATTCAAAGAGGCTATGGGATCTTTGATTTTTGCAAGACGCTCCATCATACGCCTGTATTCCTGGATGAGCACATACAACGATTCGCGCATTCCGCCACACAGCTAAGGCTCCCAATCAGACCCAGGGAGGAGATGGTAGCCGTGATCCATGACCTGATAGCCAAAAACAATATCCCCCACTCAGGCATCAAGCTCATCCTCACAGGCGGCTATTCACCGGATGGATACACGATAGCACAGCCCAATCTGGTGATAACACAAACCCCGCTCCAGCCCCCGGCCCTCGACGCATTTGAAAAAGGCATGCGCCTGGTCACCTACCCGCATATACGACAGATGCCGGATATAAAGACGATCGACTATCTCATGGCCATCTGGCTGCAACCCTATATACGTGACAGGGGCGCCGATGACGTGCTTTATCAGCGCGACGGTCTCGTTTCGGAATGCCCCCGCTCCAATTTCTTTATCGTAACAAAAGATGATAAGGTAGTCACACCCGCAGAAAATATTTTAAAAGGCGTCATCCGGGGGAAAGTGCTGGCGCTGGCACAGCAGATAGGAACCATAGAAGAACGCCCGGTCTCGTTGGACGATATACGCAATGCCCGGGAAGCTTTTATTACAAGCACCACCAAACATATTATTTCGGTATTACAAATAGATGATCAGCTCATAGGAGACGGCCGGTGCGGAGCAGTATCCCGCCACCTGCGGCAGCAATTGGACACATTGGTATCGTCTATTGTCGCGCATTGAAGACCATATTCATTACCCATTGGAACATCGGTCCGCTGAGGCCAAGCGACAACACCAGGGCAATGATGGTAGCGCCGATAACGATCTTGTTTTTGTGCGACTGTCCGGCACATAGCTTGATCACCAATCCGCAACCCATAAATAATCCACCAAACAGCAGTACGATCACGATCAGGGGCAGACGCTCGGGCGCCCAGTGCAGGAGCAGGCCGCATACAAAGCTTCCTATCAGCGAAGCGATCACGATCCCCAAGATACTCCCGATAACGGTCCGGGGCCTGATCTTCCGGTCGGCAATCAATTCATCAACAGACAACATATTAGATAGATTTTTATGTTACACAGGGTATGAATATATCGTAATCACTACCAGCCTGGCAATAGTGGCGCTGTTACTTTAGCGGTACATCTGGCGCAGGTAATCTTCTTCCTCTTTTTTAATATCGAACAATCCATACTGCTCAATACCCGCCGTCTTCATCATGTCCAGGGCATCGACAGTATTTTTATAAGAGCAATTAGCCGAAGGGCGCAGCACGACAAAAAGGTCCTTGTCTTTTGCTTTTGTCTTTAACATTTCCGTCATCCCGCCATAGCTGTATTTTTTTCCCTGTTGCATGTTATCCCCCTGATATGCATAAAGCCCCTCATCCCCCGCAACAAGCACGATCAATTGGGATGTCTTGGGTATCTTGTTCAGGACGCTATCGCCATGCCCGATTTCATCCTTGGGCAAATTCAGTTTAAACGCAGGGTCCTCGCCTTTTATCACGCTTTCCACGGGCGGTGCGGTAGCCACGCCAAAGGCCTTTTCCTCATTGGAGTCGATGACAGCCGCTCGCTGGTAGACCCCATAATTATTTGCCAGGCTGGCGACCTCCTTAAAATTGGCGAGAACTTCGGGGCCATCGCTGGGTTTTAATGTCAGCACATATCCCTCCTCCTTTATAGTGTGGAACAGGGTTCCCATAAACGCCGTATCCGTACGCACCCCCCTCTTTATATCCTGCATATGGCTGCTGCTGCCATGATAGTAGATGATAGAATCTGGTCCCATAATAATACAGCTCAGTTGCACCGGTGTTTTTTGATGGTCGCAGCCAAACAACAAGCCGGTCAGTAGGACATAGAAAAAGATCGAATGTTTCATGACGGGGATTTAGTGAATTCCCGCCAAATTACTATTTTTCCATTGACGAAGGGAAAAGATATGCAGCGTATACGCCAGCGGCACCAGCACCCCGGGCAAATAGATATAAGGGAAATAAGCCAGTAGCGTATTGGCGGGTTCATTGTGAAAGACACGCAGCGGCGTAGGCATGGACAGCACAGCGATGACAAGTACGTTGATCAGCAACAACAAGCCCCCGATATTATACAGCAGCACGATCCAGGAAGGAGCGCTCTTCTTTACATAGCAATAGTATCCCACGGGTAATGCGCAAATCCCTGTGAGAATATCAAAATTCCTCCCTTCAAAGCTCAGCTGTACAGGCAGCGCCCCATCCCGCACAGCCAGCCACAACGCGATCTCTACCACGATACGGAAGGATTGCAGATAGATAGGCCAGTGCGCGGGGAGAAGCCGCAACAGCTCCGACCCCTTCCTGGAAAAGGCTATCCACAATACAACAGGCAGGGGCAGCGCCACGGCCAGACCTATCCGGGGCGGTATCTTTAACCATTCGGTAAAAAATCCCCGCAGGGCCAGCACGCCAAGCAACAGGACCCAGCCCCCCAGCACAAGCAGGACATAGACCCACACAGCCCGCTTAGCGGTTTTTCTTAATCCATAGACTACAAGTAATATACAAACCAGGCTGCACAGCCCGATCAACACACCGGGGAATAAAGGATGTTGCATAATATTATTTCTTCTCAGAACAAAGGTGCAACAGGAGACGCCAATGCCGCATAACCAAAATTGCTATTTTGCCATTACGCGGTACTGGGACGGAGACACGCCCATCCGCTGGGTGAAGAGCCGGCTAAAGGATTGGCTGTTTTCAAACCCGAGCAGATCAGCCACATCACCTACAGGCGTATCGCTGCGGGACAGGAGCGTACGCGCCTTATGGATCCGCTGTTCCTGTATATACTGATGGGGCGAATGGCCATACGCGCTTCGGAACAGCCGCAGAAAATGATATTTGGAAAGACAGGCCTCGGCCGAGAGCATGTCTAAAGAAAGCTCCTGGCCCTCCGAGCTGCGGATAAGATCCATGGCGCGCGACAGCTGCTTATAAAGTTGTATCCGCGTAGACAATCGCACGGGGGGCAGCTTGCGCACAACGTCGGCAATATAACGATGCTGCTGCAAATGATGGGTCAGCAGCGCAGTGAGCTGTTCTTCAAACAGGAGCTTATCAAAACCATCCTCTCTATGCGTAGTGACGATTTGATTGATCAGCGCGTCAAAGACGCTGTCCCGCCCATGCAGCTGATTAAAAAAAGAAAA
>Ga0105237_10000172_pt1 | contig 90675 bp, 86 predicted proteins | sample KBSC24metaG_FD_81520 | JGI IMG/M metagenome (GOLD analysis project Ga0105237, IMG submission 81520) | Corn rhizosphere microbial communities from Kellogg Biological Station, Michigan, USA - KBS C2-4 metaG | ecosystem: Host-associated > Plants > Roots > Rhizosphere > Soil | place: Michigan, USA...
GGCCGACCGTGCCGGGCGAAATGTCCGACTTTGCGCCTCTGCGCACTTTCGCAAGTCAGCTCATCCGCTCGCGACCAGAGGTACACGCCCAGTCGATGATGCAGAATATCAAGGGCAACAGCGACCTTTGCGCCTCCTGCCACGAAGAGTTTGCGCCGGGCACTGGCTCCTACATAACCGACACCTATGCCGAGTGGGCCGCATCGCCCTTCAACAAACCCGACGATCCTACGCAAAACCGCACCTGCATGGATTGCCATATGCATGCCAGCGTTGGTGCGATCGGGACGCCGGTCGCTGGCTCCTCCACCGATGGCGGCCCGCTCGAGGCGAACGTCGTGACGCATCAGTTCGTCGGCGCCCAATATCACCTCGTCGGCTTGCGCGATCCTTCGGCCGAGGCAGAAAGCATTGCGCTGCTGCGTACGGCGGCAAAGCTTTCGCTGCCGCCGGCGAAGGCGGATCAGGTGACCGTTCGGGTTACCAATAGTGGCGCCGGCCACGATTTGCCGACCGGTGTTTCGGATTTCCGACAAATGTGGATCGAGCTCTCGGTCACCGACGCGACCGGCAAGGTTGTCCTCACTTCGGGCCAGCTCGCGCCAAACGGCGATCTCGATCCCAACGCCCGAATTTTCCACAAGGTGCTTGCCGATACCGACGCTCACGCCGTGGGGCTCAAGTTCTGGCGCATGATGAAAATGAACGCCGATACGCGCATTCCAGCCGGCGGCTATCGCGACGAGTCCTTCGACCTGCCTGCGGGCATCGCCTATCCGGTTACGGTCGATGTCCACCTGATGTTTCGCACCTTCCCGCAGGAGATCACCGATCTCGTGCGGCAGCGCTTCCCCGAAATGCCGGCGCCGCAGCCGGTCGAGATGGCGCATCTGACCCAAAGCCTTGCCTCCAGCTCCGGACAGCCCTGATGCTCGTTACCTTCCTCATCGCCTTTCGCGAAAGCCTTGAAGCCTTCCTACTGGTCGGTATTCTGCTTGCCTATCTCAACCGCATCGGCGGGCAGCGCTATGCCAAATGGATCTATCTCGGCGTGTTTGCCGGGTTGATCGGCGCGCTGGTGGTGGCGTTCATCCTGCAGGTGGTCGTCGACCAGTTCAGCAACGATCTTTACCGCTCGGTCTTCACCGCGGCGATCATGCTGATCGCCTGCGGGATGCTCACCTACATGGCCGTCTGGATGCACAAAAAGTCTCGTTCCGAGACCGAGCACGCCAAGGAACAGCTGCAGAGCTACATAAGCGCGGGCAATGTCATTGGTATTGTCATGTTCGCCTTCATCTCGGTGCTGCGCGAGGGAATCGAGACCGTGCTGTTCCTGTCGGCGCTGGCCTATGGCGGCGCGGAGCTGTCGGTGTGGGGCGGTCTTGCCGGACTCGCCGTCGCCTTGCTGCTGATCTACATCCTACTGAGCGGTGCCCGGCGCGTGCCGCTCGCCCGCTTCTTCCGCTATTCGAGCCTTCTGCTCATCATCATCGCGGCGGGTCTCTTGGGCTCGGCGGTCAATACGCTGCAGGGTATCGGTGCGTTCCCGGGGCCGACGGCGCCGCTCTTCGACATTTCCAACGTCCTTTCCGACACCAGCGGCGTCGGCATCTTCCTGCGCGGCCTTTTTGGCTACAACGCCTCGCCGACGCCTCCGCAATTTGGGCTCTGGGCGGTCTATCTCGTCGTCGCGATCGTCATCTGGCGCCGGGGCTATGCTAAAAAGGCGTGAGGCGGGGCCGCCCGCCCATGTGGTCGTGTTGGGCGCTGGTCCGGCAGGACTCATTGCGGCCTACGAGTTGGTGCGTGCCGGTATCCGCACGACCGTCCTCGAGCGGCGGCCGGCGCTCGGCGGACTAGGCGGCACGAGCGTCTTAGAAGGCCGGGCAGGGACCTATCGCTTCGATTTTGGCGGTCACCGCTTCATCACGCACAATCGCGATCTGATGCGGCTGGTGGATGAACTGGTCGGCGACGATCTCCTCACCGCGACGCGAAAGAGCGTCATCCGGTTTGGTGGCCGGGTCTATGACTATCCCCTGGCGCTCGGCAATCTGCTGCGTACGGCCCCGCCGCGGCTGCTGATGGGGGCGCTGAGGGACCTCATCACGTCTGCCTTTCAGAGCGGGTCGCCTCAAGAGGACTTTGCGAGCTGGACCGAGGCGCGGTTCGGCAAAACGCTCTACCGCACCTTCTTTGCCGGCTACACCGAAAAGCTTTGGGGCGTGTCGCCGGCGACGCTTTCGGCCGATTGGGCCGAGCAGCGCATCAGCCTGGTCGACCTGCGCGATGTCGCTCGGCGGCTGGTTCCTGGAGCGGCCAATAATCCACGCACTTACGCCCAGAGCTATCGCTATCCGCGCCACGGTTTTGGGGTCATTTTCGAGCGGTTGGCCGCCCGCGTGTCGGAAGAGGGCGCGGCGATCCGCACTGGCGTCTCGGTCACGGGCCTGAACCTTGCCGGTGAGCGCGTGACAGCGGTCGAGACGGACCAGGGACCGATCGCCTGCGATGCCGTCGTTTCGACCGTGCCGTTGCCTGACATGGTGCGGATGACCGGCGGAAACTCAACGTTGCGCTTTCGCGGGCTTCGGTTCCTCAATTTTCCGATGGCGATGGAAAACGTCTCGCCATGGACCTGGCAGTATCTCTCCGATCCGGGCATGATCGCCACGCGCCTTCAAGAGCCGCGGCGGCGATCGCCTGAAATGGCGCCGCCGGGGATGACCTCACTGATGATGGAGATTCCCTGCGATCCCGGCGATGAGCTTTGGTCGATGGAAGACGCGCCGCTTTTCGAGCGTATCAAGGGCGACCTCCGCCGGCTCGGCATCGATCCAGCCCGAACGACCGGCGAATTCTTTTCGGCTCGCGCAGCGACCGCCTATCCGCTGATGAGCGTGGGGTATGTTAGCGAGCGGGAACGGGCGCTCGCGCATCTGGGGCAATTCACCAACCTCATTCAATGCGGGCGGCAAGGAACCTTCCGTTACGTCTTCACCGATACAGCTATGGAAATGGGCCAGATGGCGGCGGCCATGCTCATTACCGGCGAGGACGGACGGCAGGCCATCTACGCGCACCGCAATCAGAAGACCGTCATCGAAACCGAAAGCATTGCCTGAGGAGAAACGCATGAAGCTGAACGCTGCCACTCTTGCTGTCCTCGCCGCCTTGATTGCCGTGGCCGGGCCCATCGCCGGGCCGACGCCTGCGATCGCTTATTCCTACGCGGCGGCCGGGGCGGAACCACTGCTCGATGGCCGCGAGGCATTGTTTGCGGCCGTGTCGGCCGGCAAGTGGGATGATGCCAAAACGGCGCTCGCCGCCATGCAGGCCGACCTCGATTATCTCGACCAGAACGAAGACAAAGGCACGGCGCAGGCTTTTGACGACGCCGTTGCGGCGAAGGACGCCAAGCTTGTCACGGCGGCGTTCGTCCGTGCGGCCTCGGATGAAATCGTAAGACGCGTGGATGGCGGACGTGCCAATCTTACCGATTACCAGTCCGCCAAGGTTCTGGTGATCAGAGCGCAGCGCTTCTACACGGCGATCGCCGGCGATCTGCCGCCCGACCAGAGCAAGATCGTCGGCGATGGGTTGCAGAAGGCGCTCGATGCCATCGGCAATCCAGGCGTCTTCGGGGTAGGCGCACGCCAACCCGATCCAACCGCGTATGCCGCCGCACGGGCCGAGATTTTCAAGGCGCTCGGAAAGACGCCGTAATGGTCGCGGCCCCGCCGGCCGTCGGATTGGTTTCGTCTCAGGTTCGCGCGCATCGATTTGGTTTCGCCCTGGCCTGGGCGGTCGCTATTGCCGCCTACGCGGCTTTTGGCGCCTGGCTGGTCTCGCATCCGCCGCAGCTTTCCTCGGACGATGCGCTGTTCTTTGCACACGGGCTCGTCCGCTACAGCATTCTCGACCTCTCGCCGCAATTTCCGGGCTACCCCGGGTTCATTGCCATGGGGCGGGTGCTATTGCCTTTCGCGGGGGGCGATCCGCTGCATGCACTGGCGCTGCTGACCGGTTTCATCGCCATAGCGCTGCCACCGATGGCGGCGCTCATTGCCTTCCGCCATGCCGGCCCCGGCTGGCCGCCCGTCGCTGCTTTCCTGCTGACCCTTACGATGCCGCTTCTGCCCGACCTGGCGCTGAGCCTGCTCTCGGATGGCGTAGCTCTGGTTTTTCTTTTGCTCTTTCTGGTCCTGTTGCCTGGAAAGGGCCAGCCTTATCGGCTCCGCGCCCTTCTTGCCGGCGTGGCTCTGGGCTGGGCGCTCGCCTGCCGTCCGTCCGACGTTGCCCTGCTCGGCGGCGCCGGGCTCGGCGCACTGATCGCTGACCGGCGCCTGTTCTGGCCGGGGTTAGCGGGCGGCCTCATCGTCGTACTGCCAACGGCCGCAGTCATGCTGGTCATCGAGCCGCTCTATCTAACCGAAGGCCTGCGATTCACCGAAGGCCATGCCCTGATATGGGGCAACACCCCGCTCTCGCGCGGACCGCATGGCGACAACTGGTTTGAAGCGATCGCCGCAATGCCCGCTGGTCTCTGGCTGGTGTCCGCCGATGCCGTCGGGGTTGTCGTCGCGCTTCGCTATGCCCGCGGTCTGGCGGCAGCACCCCTTGCCATCCTAGTTGCGCTTCTCGCGCACGCTGCCTGGATTGCCGGATTCCAAAATCCCGACAGCCTGCGGCACCTTGCCCCGCTGCTTCTGCTTGGCGGCCTGCTCATCGTTCTGATCGCGCCGCGACTACGAGGCTTGGGGATACCGCTGACTGTTCTGTGCGGTCTCTTTCAGATTTGGTCGCTTGTGTCGGGGACCGAGCTTCGGCCGTCTGAGCCCCCGCCGCTTCAGTCGGCGATTACGTACCTTCGGGGGCAGGGGCAGGGCGCGGCAGTCGCCACCAACCAAGGCGTATTTCTGCTGCGCGACGCACTGCCGGCCACCAGAGTCTACGACATGCACTATCCGGCCGATGCAGCACTTGGTCTGGCCACAGCGACGGGCCCAACCTTCCGGCTGACCAGTACGAGCCAGTCCGAGAACGAGCCTGCCACGACTTTCCCGGGCCGGTTCATTGGCGAGCCGACGCTTTATCTCTATCGGACCAACTCGGCCGACTAATGGGCTCAATCAGGTGTCGAGCCGAGCCTCTTTAGAGCGCGCGTCTGGCGTGTCACGAGAAACTCGACCTCAGCGATGGCCGCGGCATTTAGCGGCGCGGCCGGACGGCGCTGTGCGGCACTCTTGATGGCGCCGCGCTGCATCAGCATGTACTTGCGGACCGCAAGACCGATGCCTTGCTGCTGCTCGTAGCGCACCAGCGGCAGATAGGCATCGAAGATGTCCTGTGCCTGTTCGTAGTCGCCGCCGGAGGCGAGTGCCACCACGTCGCGCATCATTTCCGGGTAGGCGAAGCCCGTCATCGCACCATCGGCACCACGCCGCATTTCCTCGGGCAGGAACAGCCCGCCATTGCCGCAGAGGATCGAGGTGCGGCGGCTGCCCTTGCTTTCGGCTTCGCGCAGCGCGGAAATCTTGGCAAGACCCGGCCAGTCCTCGTGTTTGACCATGACGATGCTGGGCAGCGCCTCGAGGATTTCCCCAAGGGTGCCGGGACTGATGGTTATGCCCGTCGTCAACGGATAATCCTGCAGGACGAGCGGGACGCCGGTGCCGACCGTTTCGACCACCTGCCGGTAGTAGGCCACGATCTGCTCGTTGGTCTTGAGCGATCCGGGCGGCGCGACCATCACGCCGGCAGCGCCGAGGTCCATCGCCGCTTTGGTCAACTCGGCGATCGCCGCTAGGCCCGGCGCCGAAACGCCGACGACCACCGATCTATCCCCGGCTCGGGACAACGTGCGGCGGATGACCGCGATCGACTCTTCCTGCGTCAGTTTGGGCGCTTCGCCCATGATGCCGAGGACCGTGAGCCCATCGGCGCCCTTGTCGAAATAGAAGTCGATAACGCTATCAAGGCTGGCGTAATCGATGTCTCCTGTTTCGGTGAACGGGGTCACGGCGATGACATAGACACCGTTGGTCTGGGGAGTGATCAGGGGCATGAAAACCTGCCTTTCAAAGCGAACGAGCCGGAGCCGCCGCGCCGGACGTGTTAGCGATGGCCCGGCCCGTTCAGAATATCAACCCGCCAGCGGCCAGCTTTGGAGCAGAACGGCTGCGGGAGCGGCAATGGTTTCCCAGGAACATGCGCTACCTTGCCGCTCGAAGCGTTCGAATAAAGTGCAGACATTAGCGCCCCGGTGTGCCGGTTCGGCATCGCGAAGGGCCAGGCAGGTCACTGGTCTGCTACAACTGCACGCCTGCTGACTCGCCCGCCAAAATACGGCGACGGATTAGCCTGTGCGACCAAGGATCACGCCTCCATTCTTGGCGTCGCACATGTCACGGCGTTTTCTGAAGTGAGTAATATACAAATGATTACTGGATTTGCGTACAACTGCGTAGAACTATTAGTCAATAGTACGGAGATATATGCGAATGCAATTCGCGGATAATCTGTGATTTAACCCTTTAATTACCACGATATGGCACCAATTACTCTAGTGCTGTGATTGGATCGGGCATTTCCCTTTGCACGATTGAACACCGCTAAGGGAGCTAACGAATGCCCCATTTCATCCGCCACAACAGTGGCACCAAACGTCCCGACAAAAGCGACTTCATCGGCCGTGTGCTGGTGTTTTTCGGCCTGCTTGTCACAGGTCTGACGCTGGCACCGGGAGCAGCGTATGCGGCGACGTCGACGGCAACGTTGACGGTGCAGATCACCATAACAGCGGCGTGCAACATCAACGCATCGACGCTCGATTTCGGCTCGAACGCCGGTACGGCACTTCTCGCTGGCAACCTCAATGCGAGCACGACCGTTTCGGTCACCTGCACCAATGGCAGCCCCTATTCCATCGGCATGGATAACGGCGCGAACGCATCGAGCGGCCAGCGCCGAATGATCAGCGGCGCCAACTTCATCAGCTACAATCTCTATACCGATGCGGCGCACAACAACCCGTGGACGACGGCGAGCAGCAGCACCACGTGTACTGCCGCCAATTCGTGCGCCCTCGGCACCGGGAACGGCACCGCGCAATCCACGACCATCTATGGGGTTGTGCCAAGCGTTGCCGTCGCGCCGGCTGCCGGAAGCTACGCCGATAGCGTAACGATGACGGTCACCTATTAGAGCAGAAACGATATAGGGCGGCGCTACGAGAAGCGGGCTCGCTCGGAGCGGGTCGCGTCGCACCGCCGGATACTTTGAGGGCGTTGTCATGGCAGTCATCAAGCGATTGTTGGGATGGCCGGTTACGGCGCTCCTGGCGATGACCGGGACCGCGCTCGCGGGCCAACTGAGCGTCGATCCAATCCTGTTGCAGATGAATGCGCCGTCCATGGCCGGTACGTTGACGCTGAGAAACGACGCCGACGAGCCCGTCACCGTGCAAACCCGCGTCCTGCGCTGGTCGCAGGTCAACGGCAAGGAAACGCTGACCCCCGCCACCGACGTGGTTGCCTCCCCGCCGGCGATCAAGCTGGCGCCAAACGCCGACTATGTCGTGCGCATCGTTCGGGTTTCGAAGACGCCGGTCGCCGGCGAGGAGAGCTATCGGGTCATCGTCGATCAATTGCCGGACCTGCGTCAGCAGCAGGCGCAGGCCGTCAGCCTGCTGATACGGCAGTCGATTCCGGTATTCTTCGACGGCCGCACCGTTACCCCGCCGGGCGTTTCCTGGTCGTTTGCCGATGTCGGCGGCAAAACGGCACTGGTCGCCAGCAATGCCGGCGACATGCGCATGCGGATTGCTTCGTTGAAATTGACGGACGGACGTGGCCGGGTGCTGTCTTTCGGGAACGGTCTTGTCGGCTATGCGCTCGGCCATACGTCGATGCGCTGGGTGCTGCCCAGCCGGGCAGGCGGCTTTGGCGGCGGCACCATCGCGATCACGGCCGAAACGGAAAAGGGCCCGCTCAATGCCTCGGCACAATGGCGCGGCCAGTAGTCCCGCCACTGTTCTGATCGCCGTATTGGCGCTCGTTTGCATACTGGCCATGGGACAGAGGGGCGCGGCGGCTGAAGCACCGCAGCCGCTCCAGCTGGCAGTGACGATAAACGGCACTTCCACCGACCAGATCGGCAGTTTCGTTCTCATCGACGGCACCCGGATCGGGGCGACCAGCAGCGAGCTCGAAGCCGTGGGGATTCAAGTCGACGGGGCACATGCGGCCGGCGATCTGGTCATGCTCGATGCCATTCCCAGCCTCAAATATCACTACGATGACCGTACCCAGAGCCTTGCGATATCCATCGACAACGCCCGGCGGCGCAAGCAGACCTTCGACCTGTCCGGGCAAGACCAGCCGGCGGACGGCGCAAAGCCCGGCTGGGGGGCGGTGCTCAATTACGACCTGTTGGCCAACAGCGGTCCTTTGTCCGAAGTCTCGCCATTTTCCGCAAGCGGCAGCTCGCTGACCCTGGACGGAAGGGGATTTTCGCCTTTCGGGACCTTCGAGCAGTCGGCAATTGTCAGTGTCGGCTCGCAGGAGCCGGCGAACCTCATTCGGCTCGATACTCAGTTTCGAGTCTCGGATCCCCGCAATCTCATCACCTACCGGGCCGGCGACTTCATCAATGGCGGCCTCGCCTGGTCGCGCCCCATCCGTCTCGGTGGCTTCGAGGCCGAGAGCAATTTCGCGCTCAGGCCCGATCTCATCACGACCCCGTTGCCGGCGCTGAACGGCATTGCGGCGGTGCCCTCGACCGTCGACGTCTACATCAACAACGCTCGGGCCTTCTCGGGTGACGTTGCGGCGGGGCCATACTCCCTCAACAACGTCCCCGTCACGACGGGCGCTGGCACGGCACAAGTCGTTTTGCGGGACGCCGCCGGGCATGAAACGCTGACGACTGTGCCATTCTTTGCATCCCCGGCGCTGCTGCGGCCGGGGCTCGACGCGTGGTCGGTGGAGGCGGGCCTGCCGCGGCTCGGCTACGGTTCGGCCGAGGATTTCTATGCGCCAAGTCCAGTCGGTTCGGCGACCTGGCGACACGGGTTCACCGATGGGCTGACAGGGGAGGCGCATGCGGAGGGTGGTGCCGGCATCGTCAATGGCGGCGTCGGCGCGGTGTTCAAGACCGGCGAATTCGGGGTGGCCTCGGCAGCACTGGCGGCAAGCCGCGGTCCATATGGCATCGGTGCGCAGGCGTTCCTGTCCTACCAGACCTCGCTCTGGGGCATCAATATCAGCGCCAGCCTGCAGCGCAGTTTCGGCGCTTACGAGGACTTGGCGGCCGCGACGGTGCAATCACCATCCGACGGTCCGACCCCTGCTCTTTATCTCACATCGGGGCCGCCGCAAGAACTCGAGGGGCTGAATCTTAGCACGCCGCTGGTCTTCGATCCGGCATCCAGCGTCAGTACCAGTTACGTCCGGCAAATCGACGGCCTCGGCAATTGGGCCGAAATCCTGAGCGCCGCCTATTCGCGGTCAATGCCGTTCGGCGGTTCATTCTACGCCAACGTGTTCCACGATTTCACCGGGAGCAATACCGGCGTCTATCTCGGTCTCAGCATGCCGATCGACGGCTCGACATCGGCGTCGACAGGCGTCGCAAGTGCAGGCGGGCGAAGCACGGTCACGAGCGATGTCGTGCGATCCCTCGGCTCCGACGTCGGCAGCCTCGGCTGGCGCGTGCGGGATGCGGAGGGCGCCGTTCCGTATCGCGAGGCGTCGGTGTCTTACCGCGCCGGCTTTGGTACGGCCACCGTCGACGCCCGCGCCGACAGCACGGGCGCCGACGGCTCGTTCGAGCTCAGGGGCGGTATTGCGGCCATGGATGGCGGCGTGTTTTTTTCCGATTGGATCGACGACGGTTTCGCAGTGGTCAAGACCGGCACTCCGGGCGTCAAGGTGCTCAACGAGAACCGGCCAATTGGAGTGACCGACAGCAAGGGCATGCTTCTGGTACCCGGCTTGCGTGCCTATCAGTCCAATAAAATTGCCATCGATCCCACCGATCTTCCTGTCGACGCCGAAGCCGTTACGACGCGCCAGATTGTGGCGCCCACGGATGGGGCCGGCGTCGCGGTCGATTTCAGCATCAAGAGCGACAGTGGGTCGGCGCTGGTAACGTTCAAGCGCCCAGATGGCAGTCCGGTGCCCGTGGGGGCTGAGGGACAAGTCGTCTCTGGCGGCGACTTTGTCGTTGGTTATGACGGCCAGGCCTTCATTGAGAACCTGGCGGGGAGCAACCATGTGTCGATCCAGTTCCTCGACGGCACCTGCGCGGCAGAATTCGGTTTCACCCCGCAACCGGGCCAGCAAGTCGCAATCGGACCGGTGATGTGCAAGTGAAGCGGGTAAGGGCCGCACCCGCTAGTAGGTAACCGTCACGACGACCGAATCCGAGTAGGCTCCGGGCGCGGGCGATGTCTGAGGCGGGACCCGCCCGTAGACGGAGATGTTCTGACTGGTCGCGTCGCCTGTACCGAGCGCACAAGTGCCGGCGCCCCCGCTGCAGGAGGTGGCGGAATTGCTGGTCGACCAAGCCTGCGTCCTACCCGCATTAGTATAGAGATTGTACGCGATATAGTTCGAGGTGGCGCCAAGCCGCATGCGACGTTGGCCACCGCTGGCGTTTGCTCCATTGTCGAGGCCGATGGAGAAAGGCGAGCTGTTCGTACATCGCGCCGAAACCGTCCCCGCCGCGTCGATATTGGCCGTCAGCAGGGAAGCGGTGCCGAAATTGACCGGGGATGTCGAGACGGTGCAGTTGGCGCCGATGGTCGCGGTCCAGGGGGAAGAGCCGGCGCTGGCATTGAAGAGGCCGAGGGGCAGGGTGCATGAGATCGGCAGAATGCCGTAGTTAATCTCGGGTGATGTCGTGCTCCAGGTATAGGTGCCCGGCGGGGCGGTCGACTGACCGGCCTTGAACTGACCATAAACAGTAAAGTTCTGCGACACCGTGCCGCCGAGCGGCGGCAGCGTCATGTTGAAGGATACCCCGCCCGATCCATAGGCCGTGGCGCCGTGGCCCCATGACCCCCAGACCACCGTGCGATTGGCGTCCGAAAAAAGTTCGTGCTGGACCAGCGCGGTGCCGTTGGTCATGTAGCGGATGGACGTGTTCGAGTTTGGCGAGCCCTGATCGAACTGGATGCAGATCCCCACCGTGATCAGTGCCCCGCTGCAGGTCACGGTGAACGTGGAGCTGGTGTTGACCGCGCCGCCCGAGAGAATGTCGACGGAGCCGTAGCTGCCGGCGGCCGGCGTCACCGAACAGCTCTGCGCCAGTGCGGCCGATGGATTGCCGACCGGGCAAAGCAGCAGCGCCGTGGCGAGCGGCCAGACTATCCGAGACAGCCACAACTTGCTTAGACCGCGCATAGGCGGCTTTGTCCTTGAACGACTCCGGGGAGCGATCTCAATGGTGAATGCAACGCTTACCAAAGTCACCGGCAAATGCCAGCCGATTACTTCGCCAAGATGGCGGAGCGCTCAGCGGTGCCGCTACGTCAGTGTCTGACTAACCGAGGCAGAGGACTCCATAGCTGGCGCACCGCTGTAGCGCTGCGTTCCGCTTCGTCTTGCGAACTCGCGGCGCGTCAGGATGAGAAAGGCGGCCGACTCGACAAGCATGGCGAGCGAGGTCGATGCCGCCGCGCCGATCGATCCGATCAGCGGGATGAGTACGAGGCAGGCCGCGAGGTCACAGAGGACCGCCGCGAGGTAGACCAACAGGCAGGTCTTCTGCCGGCCGAGCATCGTCAGCAAGCGCTCCGCCGGGCCTATTGCCGCCCGGGCAATGAGCCCCACCGACAGAACTAGAATGAGAGGATAGCCTGCGACAAATTCCGGGCCGAAAAGCCAGAGAAGCGGCCAGCCCGCGACCAGCAGAAACAGTAGTCCGCCGACCGATGGCCATAGCGTCCAGCGTCGGGAAGTGGCGTGGAACGCGACCAGCCGCGATTCCTGACCCGTCGCCCGATATTCTGCATAGCGATAGGCGACCGCCGCGGCGACGGAGAAGTGGACGAACGCCACGAGCGCCAGCAGCTTCTGAACCGCGTAGTAGACGGCGATCTCGCTCGGCGGCCGAAAAGCCTGCAGCACGAGCACGTCGATGTAACTCAGCAGGTAGAACAGCGCGGTCGACAGCGAAATCGGCGCCGACGTGAAGGTCCAGAGCCTGAAGTCATAGGCTCTGGGCTGACCAGTACCGATGCGGCGCAGCCGCCGATTGATGATGATGGTTTGCCCGACGGTCGTTACGACGCCAGCAACCACGGCAGCGACCATGATGCTGACGGCGTTGGCCGGGTAGCCGGCGAGGTGGATGAGGACCAGTAGGGCAAGAATGGCAAGCGGACGCAAAATGTAGAGCGGCAGCAGCGCCACGCCGATCCAATTGTAGGAGCGCGCAATTCCATCCTGCGTGACGCAGAGCGCCGAGAAGGGCAGCGTCGCGCAGCCGATATACATGGGGATCAGCACACCGTCATCGAGATGGCCGCTCAGTGCGTTGATCGTCAACGCTCCAAGGCCGGCGATGAGGATCGCAGCACCCGTTGCGAGCCAGCGGCTTCCCGTCAGGAACCCGTGCAGCAACGCCAGCGCACCGGTCTCGCGATATTCGGGGATGAAGCGCTGCGCCGCCGTTGACAGTCCGCAGTCGACGATGCCGCCGAACAGGAGTGCCCATGTCCAGACGTAGGCGTAGATACCGAACTCCTGGCTCCCCATCAGCCGGGCAAGCAGCGGCTGCGACAGGAAAGCAATCGCGGCGCTGCCAACCCGGATCAGAAACGCGCCGCTCGCGGCGCGGCGCATACCGGAGCTGTCGGTGGCCAGGAAGCGCAGGGCGTTGAGCCGTTTTAGAATGGCCCCGAGGCCTCCGGACAACTGCTCCCGCGCCACGCGATCTTGCGGGGGAAGCGTGGCATCGGTCATGTCTTGCGCTCGGCGAGGCGGGTCGCGGTCGGCTCCGGCGAACGCTGCCGCGGGCCTTGTCTGAGCCGCCGCAGCGTCCCTATCGCGAGATGACCAATGAACCGGCTCTGGCGCCGCGCGCGCCAGACCATGCCGGGTTGGGTCGAAAGTGCACGCAGCGAATAGGCTTTATCCTCAGAGTAGGCGTCGGCGGCGAGTTTATCCGGATCGCTGTAAAATGCCGCGATCTTGTCACTCGCCATGCCGGGCGTTTCCAGCCAGCGGGGCAGGTAGGTGCCGCAAAGGCGCGCGACGTCGGTGAAAACCTTGTTGCACCCTGTGCCGGCGGCCGGGCAGGAGGTCGCGAAGGCGTCGCCGATCAGCACGACGCCGGGCTGGATATGATTGGACGAGATGACGAGATCGACCGGCCGGATCTTCACAAAGCTCGTGACCTTGAAATCGCCGATCAATCGCCGAAGATTGGGCATCAGCGACAGCAGCGATGCTTCCGGCGCGGCCCTGAAGCCCTCGAGCCAGGGATCGGACATTTCCCGATAGACGAACAGATTTGCCCGTACGGCCGAGCCGATCCCGAAGAGCGCCAGATACGCCATCCTGTCGGCGGCGCGTTCGGAGAAATGGGTCAGCGCCTCAAAGGGGAAACTTTCGCCTTCGGCAGGCGCGATATCGAAGCCGATACTGATTGAGTGATTGGCGCTCCGCACCTGCCGGCCGATACCAAGCGTATTGCGCAGCCCAATGTTGAGGCCCGTCGCAAACACCATCAACCGCGCCGACAGGCTCTCGCCGGTCGAAAGCGTCAGGGTCTGCCGGTCGTCGCTGTTGGCGACCGCCGTCACCTTGCCCACCACCCTGCTGACGCTGGCGGGTATTTCGGTCCGGATCGCGTTCACCATGGTGTCGTAGAGGATATTGCACTGCTCGTGCGGCTTGCGATCGACGATCCGTCCACCGCGCACAACCGAGATCTCCCTGTTGGCTGTGCCTTTGGCCAGCACTGCAGCAGCGAGTCCCGTCTTCTCCAGCGCGGCAATCTGCGAGCCGTCGAGCTTTTCGCAGCGGAAGTCGGGAGGAGCCACCTCATGCGGGTCGATCATGGTGGTGGCGATATTGAGCCGTCCGAGCATCGCCGCCGCCGCCGAGCCGGCAACGCCGCCGCCAATGATGGCAACATCCGTCTCAAGCATCCAAGTCTCCTGTCGTATTCTCCACCGCGTCGGCGTGTGATGCAGCCCGGATCCTGCCGGACCTGAACGCCCCTAGCTGCGACCGGCTGGAGCTGAACAGTCGCCATAGGGCCGCGTTTTGCTTGATGGTCCGCTTGAGGGTCCGAAAGCCCGTGATGAGGGCTACTGCGACGGCGCCGCGCAGGTTCGCCGCCGACAGATGGTCGTAGAGCGTCAACCGGCCGTCGCTCCAGTCCAGCTTGTACAGCTCGTCGCCTATCGTGAAGTCGAAGACATCGATGCCGCTCCGAATTGCGAAACGCAGCAATTCCTGGAGATGGGCACGGCCGGGCCCGAGCCTGGCCGTCGCACCGCTATCGTAGCTCGACAGCACCAAGTAGTAGCACGAGCAGGCGGTAAAGCCGATGCTGGCGGCAGCGATGGACGAGCCGACTTCGAGACGACTGAGGTGCACCAGATGCCGGCACGTCGGATCGGTCGCGAATGACCTGAAAAGCTCGGTATATCCGGGACGCCTGAAGATGTTCGGCACGCCCATGCGCGCGAACGAATGCGCCTTCTGCTCGAACAATACGTCGAGGGTTCTGACCCGCTCTTCGCCTTCCAACTGGTCGACAAAATGGACCTCGCCTACCTTACCCAGTTGCCGAAGCTGTTTGCGTTCCGTCCGGCGCGTCGCTGCGGAGCGCTTGCGTGCGTAGAACTCTTCCCAGCTTCCGCCCAACGAGGTCAGATGCGCGCCGCTCGGATTTGGCTGCCGCGCCAGACCCATCAGCGGATTGAGCTGCGCGCCAACGCGTTCCGGCATCTTGGGCAGGTCGACTACGTCAAATCCAAAACGCGGGTCGCTGCGCAATTGCGCAAGGATGCGAGGCCAAAGAACCGAAAATGCCCCCGCGTCGACCAGAGCGCTAAACGCCGGGTGCAGCAAGGGGGCATTATAGTCGCAAAGGTCGGCACCGAGGAATGTGAGGCGGCGCAGCCCACGGCCGTGCTCGACGGCGAGTGGCAGGATGAACACCACCGTGCCATCGGGGTGCCTGCCGGCAATGATGACGGGCGAAGTGCCGGTTCGGGTGCCGACATGGACCTGCCAGGCCTGAAGCCAGGCAAAACTCTGGAAAAACGTGCGGCTCGCCTGGTCCTCTGAAGCGCGCCAGAGCAGCTCGACGGCGGCGAGATCACCGAACAACGAAAGCTCGATGTCGTCGGCGTCAATCGGCGCCTTAGCCGGCGCAGCCGTCAACGGCACGGGCTGATCCAAGGCCGGCGGAATCGAATGATCGGCGCCTCGGATCGCGAACGCCGCCAACGCCTGTTCGGCGGGCTGCTCTTCGGTTCGGATGCCGTCGTCGGCCATGGGAATGGATGCCTCAGCCCCTGGAGCTGCTATTCGTTCCTGTAGTAGAGGTGAACGCGTCGGTTGCCGTTGATAATCAACCGTTAACCTTACCGGGCATCCGCTGTGCAGAAGGAGCTCGCTGCTTCTGCAGCAAAGCGCCGTCAGCGGCCGTGGCGCCTGGGACAGCATCGACCGTTCACTGCGTGCGAGCTGAACCGCGCGTGCAACCACCAGCAAGAACGAGAAAAACGGGCCTTCGCACGGGGCGGAGTTTGCCCAGTTTGTTCCAATGCGATATGGGACAAACCAATGCCGAAAAGAATAATGGAAATGAACCGCTTAGATAGGCGCTTTAGCGTTGCACCGATGATGGACTGGACGGACCGGCATTGCCGGGTCCTGCACCGGCTGCTGTCGGGGCGTGCGCTGTTGTTCACCGAGATGGTGACGAGCGCGGCCGTGACGCACGGCGACCGCGATCGTTTGCTCGGTTTTGGCGCGCGCGAACAACCTGTGGCGCTGCAGCTTGGCGGGTCCGACCCGGGTGAACTGGCGGCCGCGACGGCGATTGGCGCGGCGTATGGCTATGCCGAGATCAACCTCAATGTGGGCTGCCCATCGGATCGGGTGCAATCTGGCCGCTTCGGCGCCTGCCTGATGGCGGAGCCGGCGCTGGTCGCCGACTGCGTGCGGGCGATGAAGGACGCGACCGATGTGCCGGTAACGGTAAAGTGCCGGATCGGCATCGACGACCAGGACAGTGAGGCCGATCTCGATCGTTTCGCCGATCAGATGGTCGCGGCCGGCGTCGACGCGCTTTATGTCCACGCGCGCAAGGCCTGGCTCCAGGGCCTGAGCCCGAAGGAAAACCGCACCGTTCCGCCGCTGCATTACGAGCGGGTCTACCGGCTTGCCGCGCGGCTGGCGCCACTGCCGGTGGCGATCAACGGCGGGATCGAGACAATCGAGGCGGCCGAGGAACATCTGCACCACGTCTCGGGCGTCATGCTCGGGCGCGCCGCGTATCACAGTCCGATGCTATTGGCCGATGTGGATGCGCGGATTTTTGGCGAGGCTAGCCAATCCGTCGAGCTTGGTTCGATCATCGAAGCGATGGCGGATTATGCTGAGGGCCAGTTGCAGGCTGGCGCGCGGCTCAACCAGATCACCCGGCACATGCTGGGCCTCGCCAACGGCTTGCCGGGCGCGCGGCAATTCCGGCAGATTTTGAGCGTCGAGGCGTGCCAGCGTGGGGCGGGGCCGGAAATCCTTTATCGTGCGCTGGAAGCCGTCGAACCCAAGGCTGTGGCCGCCGAATAGCTGATCAGCTCTCGTGCCGTGACAACCAGAAATCCGCCTGCAGTTTTGCCGCTTCAGCCTCGAGCAACGGGCCCACGATTTCCGTCGGGCGCTGGCCGGCCGCAAAAACGATGTGGCAGGGCAGGTCGAGCGTCGGGTTTTCCTCATGCGCGCCGGTCTGCGCCTTGAGGTCTTTTTCCGTCTGCCCGAAGACCACGCGACCAATGCCGGCCCAATAGAGCGCACCCGAGCACATGGCGCAGGGTTCGGCGGACGTATAGAGCGTGCATTGCTGCAGGAAGGCGGTGTCGTAGGCCTTGGCCGCCCGCGAGGCGAGCAGCTTTTCGGCGTGCGCCGTCCGGTCACCGCCTTCGGCGGAGTAGCCGTTGCCCTGTTCGAGCAAAACGTTCCCGTCGGCATCGGCGAGGAGGCAGCCGAAGGGGTGGTCGCCACCTTCACGCGCTTTCAGCGCGACGGCGAAGGAGCGGCGGAGCAGGGCTTCGTCATAGGGACGGACGGACATCGGGTTCTCCTTCAAGGCAGCGCCAGTCATAGCGGCTGCCGCGCCGGAGGCCAACCGGCCGTCGTCAGTTGGTGAGTTCGAGCGAGTCCTTCGTCACGGCATAACGGCTCAGCGTTTCGAGGAACGTCATGCCGAGCAGGCTGGTGTCGAGCGCGTTGCTTTCGGTGACATAAGCGCGGACGTTGTGCCGGACGATGCCACCAACATCGATGTTTTCGAGGCTGACGATGGCCGCCCGGCCGGTGCCGTTTGCTGTCGAGACCGGCGTGTCGAACAAGAGGTGCGAGGTATCGATCCCGGCCTTACGGGCATCCGTTGCGGTGAGCACCATGGCGCTGGCGCCGGTATCGAAGATCAGCGGAATCTTGGCGCCGTTGATGCGGGCAGTGACCTCGAAATGACCGCCGAGGCCGCGGCGGAAGCTGACTGCCCCAGTGCGGCCGTCGACGATCGGCTGGCCGGGTGTCAATTCGCCGTACATTCGGTTCGCAACGTTCATGATGTCGTCGCGATAGGTATAGCCGGCGAGGGCGATGCCGAAGACGAGCGCCCACAGGACGAGACCGCTGAGCAACTCGCCGAACGGGCGACGGCGCGCGAACATTGACCCGGCAACGAGGATCAGGATCAGCAGCAGCGGCACCGCATACCCTGCCTGCTCCTGGCTAAGGCCCACCAGCGCGCCGGCATCGGTGTTGACGGCGATCGCCAGCCCCGCGGCGATCAGCAGCGCTATGCCGATGAAAATCATGGTCGCAGGCAGCCTTCCGGAACGGTCGTCGACTTTAAGATAAAGACATTGATTGCGGTGTTTTCAAGCACGGCTACAGGCGATTACGGGCAATCGCAAATTGTGGCGCCAACGCATAGGCCGGCTTTTGGTTCAACGTTTCACTGCATGCCTCACATGCGGTCACAAATGGCGCAACGACGGCAAAACAAGGATTTTTGGTGTTAGATTCGATCATTGCATTTCGGCATTTCGGAAATTTCGCCATGACCAAACTCACCCTGATCAGTTCGCCGACCTGTCCTTACGTGCAGCGCGCCATGATTGCGCTCAAGGAAAAGCACGTCGACTTCGATGTCATTTATGTCGATCTCGCGGCCAAGCCCGACTGGTTCCTCGACATTTCGCCGCTTGGCAAAGTGCCGCTGCTCAGGGTCGAGCGCGATGGCGAGCCCCCGGCGATCATTTTCGAGAGCGCGGTTATCCTCGAATATCTCGAGGAGACCATCCCCGGCGAAAAACTTCATCCGGCCGACCCGCTGCATCGCGCGCAGCACCGGGCCTGGATCGAATTCTGCTCGACGATGCTGGGCGATCTGCATCGCTTCACCGGCGCGACGGACGGGGCCGCTCTGGCCGCCGCCCGCAATACGCTCGCTGCCAAATTCAAAAGGCTGGAATCGGCACTGGCCGAAGGGCCGTATTTCGCCGGCTCGCATTTCAGCCTGGTCGATGCGGCATTCGGGCCGTTCTTCCGGCAGATCGATGCGCTCGAAAGCGTTGCCTCGACGGGACTGCTCGACGGATTTCCGGCAGTAGAACATTGGCGGCGCGCGCTCGCCAACCGCGAAAGCATCAAGGCGGCGGTGCCGGCCGACTATGTCGAGCGCTATCTGAGCCGGTTGCGCAAACTGGATGCGGAAGTGCTCAAGGCGGCCTGACCGGCGCGCCTAGATAAACAGCAGGAAGGCCCCGAGCGCCGCGATCTCGAGGATGGCATGCAGGGCGCCGACGAGGTCGCCAGTCTGTCCGCCAACGAGGCGGCGGCATAGGTCGGACCAGCCCCAGGTGATGGCCGCAATCAGCAAGACGACGAAAATCAAGCCTGCGAGCCCGGCGCTGGGTGCGGCAAGCATCACGCCCAGGATGACGGCGAACAACGCTCCCATGAAGAAGGCGGGCCGCGTTACGCGGCCGACACTCGCGGAGAGGCCGTCGGGCCGTGCTGGGGGCAGGGCCACGGTCAGCCACATCGAGGCGGAGCGAGCCAACAGCGTCGCAGCGAGCCAAACGGCCGCGGCCGCTACCGGCTGAATCTCGGCGAGCGCCGCCAGTGCCGCGGCGCGCAGCAGCAGCGACAGGCAGAGCGCCGCGACACCATACGTGCCATGGCGGCTGTCCTTCATGATTTCGAGCCGCCGCTCCCGCGTCGAGCCGCCAAAGAGGCCATCCGCCGCGTCGGCGATGGCGTCTTCGGCCATGGCGCCGGTGACGACGATGGCAACAGCAATCGCAATCCCCGCGGCAAAAAGCCGTGGGAGGCCGATTAGCGAGGCGCCGAGCAGCGTCGCGGCGGGGGCGACACCAATCACCAGGCTGGCGAAGGGCAGGGCCATGGCAATGCGGCTGAGATCGGGCTTTTCGTGCGGCCGGTCGCCGCTCGGCAGGCGCGAGAAAAAGCGGATGCCCATGATGAAATCGTCGACGATCTGGTGCTTGGGCGCCGCTACCGCAGGCTCGCCCGGCCGCCCATTGTCGTTATGAGGACGGCGGGGGCGCTGAGGCTCATCCTCGTTCATCTTGCGTGGCGCTCCTCGGCTGCAACGGATTTTTCACCGCAACCATTGCATCGGCGGGCCTCAGCGGCAATTCCTTCTCGCCAAGTGGTGATGCGCATCCTGTCGTGTTGGTCGCAGGGCACGGACCTAGCCAGCGCATTCTGACTCGCCTATGGCTTTGCCCTCGTTTGCAAGGAGCCGCCATGCCACCGACGATCCCCGCGCCGTTCGCCGACATTGCCGAGCTGCTGACGATCGTCCCCGCCGGCGATGAAAAGGCCGTCGAAGCTGTCCGGGCGCGGGAGGTTACTCTTACCAAGCCCCGGGGCTCGCTCGGAAAACTCGAGGAATTGGTGGAATTCCTAGCGCGCTGGCAGGGCAAGGCGCCGCCGACCCTCAACAGCCCGATGGTTGCGATTTTCGCCGGCAATCATGGCGTGACGGCGCGGGGCGTTTCGGCCTTTCCGCCGGAAGTGACGGCGCAGATGGTCGCCAATTTCACCAGCGGCGGTGCCGCGATTTCGCAGATCTGCGCGCTGCACGAGATTAATCTGAGGGTCTTCGAGCTGGCGCTCGAAATGCCGACCGGCGACATCACGGTCGCCCCTGCGATGGACGACCGCACCTGCGCGGCGACCATCGCCTACGGCATGGAGGCAGTTGCGGGCAAACCCGATCTTCTCGCCATCGGCGAAATGGGCATCGGCAACACCACCGTTGCAGCAGCGCTTTACGCGGCGCTCTACGGTGGCAGCGGCGCCGACTGGGTCGGGCGCGGCACGGGCGTCGACGATCAGGGCATGGGGCGTAAGGCGGCGGCGGTGGATGCGGCGCTGGCGTTTCATCACAGCGAACTGGTCGATCCGCTGTCGATCCTGGCACGCCTCGGCGGCCGCGAGATCGCCGCGATGCTTGGCGCGATCATTGCGGCCCGCCAGCAGAAGATACCGGTGATCGTCGACGGGTTCGTCGCAACCTCAGCGGCAGCGATTGCCCATGCAGTGAACCCACGGTCGATCGATCATTGCATCTTCGCCCATGTCTCCGCCGAAACGGCTCATGCGCGCGCGCTGCAGGCGATGCGGGTGACGCCGCTGCTCGATCTCAACATGCGGCTCGGCGAGGGCAGCGGCGCGGCCCTGGCCGTAGTGCTGACCAAGACCGCGCTTCACATTCACACGCATATGGCGACATTCGCCGAAGCGGCGGTCAGCGACCGCCAGTAAGTCGGCGGGCCTACTTGGCAGGAGCGGCTGGCGCAGCTGCGGCCGGGGCGGGCGTTGCGGCGGCGGCTGCCGCCGATGCAGCGACGGCCGTCTGGATGCTCTTTACATACTCGGCGTAAGTCGGCGCATCCGTCTTGTTGTAGGTGGCGGTAAAGCCGGTCATCGGTACATTGACGGTGAACTTCTGGCCGGAAAGGTTCTTGACGGTGAGCGTCAGGCTCTTGGCAGCCTGCAGCCGCTTGATCGCGACAGCATTGACCAACTGCTGGGACTCGCAGAACTGCGGCGTGCAGCGCCAGAACGGGGTCGTGACGGCCTTCTGCTTGTCGATCTGCCAGGTGAGGCCTGAGGTCAGCACGATGTCGAGCGGCAGTGCGGCGAGCAACAGCGTCGGCACGCCCTTCTTGGAGTCGATACGGAAGGTCAGGTTGGCGACCTTGTTGGTGCCCTGGAACACCGCCTTCTGCACGAGGCAGACCTTGTGGCCGTCTTTGGGGTCGTTGTCGCAGAACTTTGCCCAGGCCTGAACGGCAGCGGGTACTTGAGCAGCAGCGGCTGCCGGAGCGGCAGCAGGCGCGGGCTGTGCCGCCGGCGCAGGCGTTGCCGCTGGAGCTGGCGTTGCAGCAGGGGCGGGTGTTGCGGCCGCCGCCGCGGGGGCCGGCGTCGCCGCATCGGCGGGCTTTGCATCATCGGCAAAAACTGTGCTTGTCGAAGCGAGAAGCCCCGCGAGGCCGATTGCAACAATACGCCGATCCAATTTCATCGTCGGTCCCTGTTCTTAAAGAATAGCGAGGATGGCTCGCATCCCACATGTCATGCGGCCGGTCAACTGACGGTGCCGCGATCTGAAAGTTGTGATGGACAATGCAAATCAGGCAAAGGCGAGGCAGATCGTCGCCGATTTGCCGGTCTCAGCGCGCTTCGGTGTAGATTTCGAGGCGGTTCTTCTTTTCGACGACCGGCGCCAAAGCATCCATGACGCGGGCGCGCGGGAAAGTCGCAATCACTTCGGTGCCGAAGCGCAGTTTTGAGAACAGGTCGAACCGGCCCTGATGCAGCTCCATGATCTTCTGGACGATCGGCAGGCCAAGACCGGCACCCTGTTCGGCGGTCTTTTGCGCCAGCGAGCCTTGGCCGAACGAGGAAAGCACGGTCTGGATCTCCTCTTCGGGGATGCCCGGACCGTTGTCGCGCACCGAGATCATCTGGCCGCCGTCGCCGCTCCGCGTCACCATCAGTTGCACCTTGCCCTGTTGCGGGGTGAACTTGATGGCGTTGCTGAGGAGGTTGAGCACGACCTGTCGGATAGCGCGCTCATCGCCCCAGATTTTGGGCAGGTTGTTGCCGGTCGTAAAGGTCAGCTCGATGCCCTTCGACTTGGCGCGAATTTCCATCATGCGCCGGCAGTCCTCGGCGACGTCGATGAGCGACACCGCCTCCTCGTTGAGCTCGTACTTACCAGCCTCGATGCGCGAGAGGTCGAGAAGTTCGTTGATGAGGTTCAAGAGGTGCTGGCCGCTGGCGTGAATGTCGCCGGCATATTCCTTGTACTGTGCGACGCCGTGCGGTCCCAGCAGCTCCGATTGCAGCACTTCGGAAAAGCCGATGATGGCGTTGAGGGGGGTGCGCAGCTCGTGGCTCATCGTGGCGAGGAATTGTGATTTGGCGATGTTGGCCTGCTCAGCATGGCGGCGTGCCTCGTCGGACATGTTGCGCGCTTCCTCGAGCTCGTTGATCAGCGCGTCCTTCTCCGCCTGATGCGTGACGCTTTCGAGTTCGGAGGCGTGAAGCTGCCGGGCGAGATAGACGAAGAAAATTTCGGCGCCGACCGTCACGGCCGCAAGCGAGTAGTTCAGGAGGCCACCGATAACGACGAGATTGATCGATACGGTCAGCGTCGCGGGCAACGTGCTCACCAGTGTCGCGGCGGGCAGCGTGCGGGTCGAAATGGCGTTGCTGGCAATGCCGACCAGCACCATCGCAAACATCGCCACGGCGAGGGTCTGTCCGCCCGCCGTGAGCGAGAACAAGGAGAGTAACGACCAGCAGATGCCGTAGACGGTCTCGCCGGCGATGAAACTCGCAGTCCATTGCGTGGCGTTGAACTTTTCGCGCGTTGCGATCCGCTTGAAGCGGCGGCAGACGAGAATCACTGCCGTGTTGGCGGCAATGGTCAGCGCGACCCAGACAGCCGATGCGACTGGAGGCACCCAGAGGCTCGAGAACAGCCCGAGGATGATGAGCAGTACCGGCACCGCGAGGGCGCCGGAAAGGCGCGAGCCGGCATATTCGTCGAGCAGCTCGAAATCGAAGGAGGCGCGTGTGCCGGAGCTTGAGGTCAGGCGCTGGCGGGCGTCGAAAACCGTCTTCTGCGACTTACGACGACGCTCGCGCCCTAAACGTGCGCGTGCACCTGCCTCGTCTTTCGACGGCACGAACGCCATAAACGCCACTCGGTTACAAACTCGATGCGAAAGCCTTAAGCCTTCGCTACGCTCAAAAGACGCTAGGGCCGTCGTGGTTAAGGGGAGGTGAAATCGTGGCCTTCCGGACAAGACAAATGCGACGCGTCGGCCGCTCTGCAGGCACCATGGTCGCCATATTGGTATTGCTCCTTATGGCTGCCGCTGTCGGGTATTTCGTTCCGGCCGGGCCGCCGATGACAGGACGGGCGACAGCTGTGGATGGCGACACGCTCCGCCTTGACGGCGAGCGCGTTCGGATCGTCGGCATTGATGCGCCCGAGCTGGAGCAGGATTGTACCGACGCGTCGGGCGCGCAGTGGTCGTGTGGACTGGCGGCGCGTGCCCGGATGGTGGCGCTGCTGAAAGGCGTCGATATCGATTGTAAACCGCAGGGACATGACCGTTACGGACGCGTCCTGGCGCGCTGCTCGAACGGACCGACAGACCTTGGTCAGACGATGGTCCGCGCCGGTCTCGCCGTCGCCGACGGCGACTACTTTGGCGACGAAGCGAAGGCCCGAGATGACAAGAGTGGCATCTGGGCAGGTCTATTTATCGAGCCAGCAGAATGGCGCCGCGAACACGGCATTGGCGCGAGCGGCGACGGGCGGGGGCTCTGGGCCGCGGTGCGGAGCTGGTTCCGGTGAGCGACTGCTCACATGTGGGCAGGTGTTGGCGAAAAGTCGCGGTGCGGCTTTTCCTGCGCGGGTCAGTTGACAAGCGCAATACCGGCGCCTTCAATCGACTTTCGGCGTTACGGATTTTCCAGTATGCCGACTTTTCTCGGCATTTTTCGCAAACTGATTTCTCGGGGGCTATGGGCGTTGGACAAGATCGACCGCAAGATTCTCACGCTGCTGCAAAGGGATGCGACCATGCCGGTCGCCGAAATCGGCCGCAAGGTCGGGTTGTCGACGACGCCCTGCTGGCGCCGCATCCAGAAGATGGAAGAAGACGGCGTCATCAAACGCCGCGTGGCAGTACTCGATCCGGCCAAGGTCAACGCCGGCGTCACGGTGTTCATGGCGGTCAAGACCAACGAGCACAATGAAGCGTGGCTTCGAAAATTCGCTGGGGTCGTCGAGGATTTTCCCGAGGTCGTCGAGTTCTACCGGATGAGCGGCGAGGTCGACTATCTGATGCGGGTGGTCGTGCCCGACATCGGCGCCTATGACGCCTTCTACAAAAAGCTGATCGGCAAGATTGCGCTCACCGATGTGAGCTCGTCCTTCGCCATGGAGCAGATCAAATACACCACCGCCCTGCCGCTCGACTTCGCCGTGGTCTCCGACGACGACAAATAGTTCAGGCTCGATCGAGCGCCGCAAAGAGCAGCGGCATCATGGTGAGGTCCCAGTCGACAGCGTTGCCGGCGCCCCGGTCCCAGCAGGCTGAGATCGCCGAGTGCACAGTCGCCCAGGCCAGCAGCCGCCTTCGATCAAGGCGTCCGTCGGCGGCGAGTGCATTGGCGGTCCGCTCGATGCGTTCAGGTCGGCGCGCAATTTCGGCCGCGCCATATGGATTGCGAAAGACATTGGCCGGCTCGTAGTGAGGATCGCCGATCAGCCCCTTGGGGTCGATGACCTGCCAACCGCGAGCACCCCGCACCACGTTGTCATGGTGAAAATCCCCGTGCAGTGGAATTTCCGCCGCAGTCGTTGAGAAGAGGCCGGTGGCCAGGTCGACGGCGCGGGCCACCAGCGGCCGGTGCGATGCCGGCCATTCGTCCGGCTGCGTCGCAAACAGCGCGTTGAACTGTTCGCGCAGGGAGCGCAGCGGTGGCGGGTTCGTGCGCGGTCGCTGCAACTGGCGCAACGCGCCGCTAAGGATGGCGGTTGCTCCGTCGTCGTCGCGATCGATGCGGACCATGTCGCCGAGAGGCGGGCCGTCCAGCCATTCCATCAGGATCATCAGGCCTTGGATGCCGAGAATCCGCGCGGCGCCGTTGCCATCCAGCCACTGCAGCAGCCGCACACCCTCAATCTCGTCGGCGCCGTAAGGTTTCAGCAGCTTCAGCGCGGCGGCCGTACCATCCGCGAGCGTGCCCTTATAGACGCGGCTCGTGGCGGTGTCGGCTATTAGTTCGGCGTCGGCAAACTGCCACTGGAGCCGAGCCGCCTCAAGAGCGGCATCAGCCACCGGTGACGTTCATATGCCGGTTGAGGGCAGGGCCGGTGTGGTCGCGGTCGAGCACGAAATCGTGGCCCTTGGGTTTTAGCAGCATCGCCCGGTCGAGCGCTGCGTCGAGCGCCTCGGGGCCGCCGTCTCGGATGGCGGTGCGAAGGTCGACCATACCGTCCTGGCCGAGGCACATATAAAGCTGGCCGGTGGCCGTCAGCCGCACGCGGTTGCAGCTCTCGCAGAAATTGTGGCTCATCGGTGTGATGAAGCCGAGCAGCCCTTGCGTCTCCTTCACCCAGACGTAGCGGGCAGGGCCGCCTGTATGGTGATCGGCCTCTTCGAGAGTGAAGCGCTGTGCCAGCCGGTCGCGCAGTTCTTTCAGCGGAAGATAGCTCTCGACTCGGTCGATCCCGACTTCGCCAAGCGGCATTCCTTCGATGAGCGTCAGCCCAAACCCTCGGCCGTGCGCCCAGTGCAGCATCGGCTCGATTTCGTCGTCGTTGACGCCGCGCATGGCGACCATGTTGAGCTTGATCTTGAGGCCTGCATCATTGGCGGCATCGATGCCATCGAGCACATCGGCGAGGCGGCCCCGCCGAGTGATTGCCGCAAACCGTTCTGGATCAAGCGTGTCGAGCGACACGTTGATGCGCTTGACGCCGGCGGAGGCAATCTGGAAGGCATATTTACGCAACTGGCTGCCATTGGTGGTGAAGGTCAGCTCGTCGAGCCCGCCGCCGTGAAGATGGCGCGCCAGCCGCTCGGTCAACCACATGATGTCGCGGCGGACCAGCGGTTCGCCACCAGTCAGGCGAACGCGGGTTACGCCGCGCCGGACGAAGGCCGAAACGATTGTGTCGATTTCCTCGAAGCTGAGGACATCCTTTTTCGGCAGGAAGCTCATGTCTTCCGCCATGCAGTAGACGCAGCGGAAATCGCAGCGGTCGGTCACCGAGACGCGCAGATAGCTGATGCGCCGGCCGTAGAGATCGACCAGCGGATTCGGCGTGGTGACAGCGATATTGGGCTGCGCGAAGAGAACCGTCATTGGCGATATGTAGCCCGAGCTACAATGCGATCAAAGCCCTGCACAAAGAAATGAGGCCGGCAAAGGCCGGCCTCACGCAATTCATCTTATTGGCGTCGCTTATTGGTGGACGACGACCAGCGAGCCCACCGCAACACGGCTATAGAGGTCGATGATGTCGTCGTTGGTCAGGCGGATGCAGCCGGAGGAGACGCGCTGACCGATGGTCCAGGGCTCCGACGTGCCGTGCAGGCGATAGAGCGTCGCGCCGATATAGAGCGCGCGGGCGCCGAGCGGATTGTCGGGGCCGCCGGGCATATAGGCCGGCAGATCAGGCACGCGCTTGCGCATTTCGGTCGGCGGCGTCCAGCCCGGCCACTCGGCCTTGCGAGTGATGGTGTGCTGGCCGGCCCAGCGGAAACCGTCGCGGCCGACGCCGATGCCGTAGGCGATCGCCTGGCCACCGGGCAGCACATAATAGAGACGGAACTGTTCGGTTTCGACGACGATCGTGCCGGGCTTGTACTTGGTCGGGTAATCGACGGTCTGGCGCGGAATGGCGGACGTCGCGACCGTGCCGCCCCTCGCAGCGCGGCCCTTCGGTGCGGCGAAGATCGTCTGGTTGCCAACGAACGGCGTGCCGTCGGCGTGGACCCACATCTGCTTGACCGGGTCCCAATACCGCCAGCTTGATGGATCGCTCGCTGCGCTCGCCGGGAAGGCGAGAGCCAGAACCAATAGAGCCGACAAAGCCGCCAGTATGACGGTTCTGATGATAGCCATGCTAAAAGTGCCTCTTAAATCTCGCCCTGGCATCCCGCCATGCCCAATGATTCGCTGATTAGCTGGTTTGTCTTAGGCCGGAAAGAGCTACCGCCACGATTCGGCCACCGTAAAAACAGCAGAGCGACATTGTGTTGCCGTGTTGCGACATTTGCCATTCACCAACGCGTGAAGCCCAGTGTAAAGACTGCCGGGAGCAAGCCGGACGGGGGAAGCGATGTTCGAGGATGAAAAGCGTGCAGCGGCCGCCATGGCGCTCGAAGAAGTGCGCGACGGCATGCGGCTAGGCCTTGGCACCGGCAGCACCGCCAAGCATTTCGTCGATCTTTTGGGCGCCAAGGTCGCGGCAGGGTTCAATTGCCTCTGCGTGGCGACCTCCGAGGTCACGGCCGCGCAGGCTCGGAGCCTCAACATTCCAATGACCGATCTTGATACGATCGATCACCTCGACCTGACGGTCGACGGGGCGGACGAAGTCGATCCCAATCTCGATCTTATCAAGGGAGCCGGCGGCGCGCTGCTGCGCGAGAAAATCGTGGCCGCGGCCTCGGATCGCATGATCGTCATTGCCGACGCTTCCAAGGAGGTGGAGACGCTTGGCAAGTTTCCGCTGTCGATCGAGGTGAACAAATTCGGGCTCGGCGCCACCCGGCACGCGCTTCAAGCGCTGCTCGTCGCCTTTGAGGCCCAGGGAGGGCTCAAGCAGCGGCAAGATGGCACAGGCGCGCCTTTCTTGACCGATGGTGGCCACTACATTCTCGATGCTTCTTTTGGCCGTATTTCAGCCCCACAAGCCCTGTCCGACGCGCTTCTGAACGTGCCCGGAGTGGTGCAGCACGGGCTGTTTCTGGGACTTTGCAAGCGTGCGTATATCGCCGGACCGAACGGGGTGGAGCGCCTCGACCGGCGGTGAATTGTTTCCGGCTGGTGACGTCGCCACGTGGCCGGGATAAGAGGGTGGAAGTCAAACAGGGGTTTTTTACCGATGATCAGTTCTAACCGGCGCGCCAAGTGGCTCGGCGCCGCGCTGTTGTCATTGAGCATGCTTGCGGTTTCGGCGCCGGTGATGGCGCAGGAAATCTCGCCCGATCAATTGTCGCTGGCGAAGAAGTACGTCGATCTGACCGACAAGGTTGACGTTTACGGCACCTCCGTTGCCGACGTCGCCGCGCGCACGTTGCAGCAGATCCTCAAGCTCAATCCGACGATCCAGGACCAGGCGGCCGCCGTCGTGACGGATGTGGTCAAGAGCTACAAGGACCAGCGCGGGGTGCTGATGGATCAGGTGGCGCGCGTCTATGCCGCCCACTTCACCACCGACGAATTGAAGCAGATCGTGGCGTTTTACTCGTCGCCAGCCGGCCAAAAACTGGCGAGCACCAATTTTGGCGTCAACCAGGACCTGCAGAAGGTCATGTCGCTGTTCCAAGTGAATCTGAGCACCGAGTTCTACGCCAAGGTGCGCGCCGGGCTGAAGGCCAAGGGCGTCGACCTCTGATCGGCTGACAATTTTACGCCTATATGAAGGCCTCGCCGTTGGCGGGGCCTTTATCTATTCAGGCGGTTTTCTACTGAAACTCGGGAGCGTCGATTGAGCGAATCCTATGACCTGGTGGTGATCGGTGCGGGATCGGGCGGCGTTCGCGCCGCGCGCATGGCGGCGGGCTATGGCGCCCGCGTCGCGGTGATCGAGGAATTCCGCGTCGGCGGTACCTGCGTCATCCGCGGCTGCGTGCCGAAAAAGCTTTACGTCTACGCCAGCCGTTTCAAGGATTTGTTCGAGGTCGCGCCGAGCTTTGGCTGGCAGGTCGATGCCAGTTTCGATTGGCCGACGCTGGTGGCCAACAAGGAAAAAGAGATCTCGCGGCTGGAGAAGGCCTACGTCTCGGGGCTTGATGGCGCCGGTGCCGAAGTCATCCGCGACCGGGCCGAAATTGTCGATGCCCACACCATTCGAACGGTGAAGGGCGGCCGAACGCTGACAGCGAAATATATCCTCGTCGCGACGGGCGCGCACCCAATGATCCCCGATATTCCGGGCAAGGAACTCGGCATCAGCTCCAACGAAGCGTTTGATCTCAAGACCTTGCCGCGCTCAATCCTCATCGAGGGTGGCGGCTATGTGGGTGTCGAGTTCGCCACGATTTTTGCCGGGCTCGGCGTCCACACGACGCTGATCTATCGCGGCAATTGCGTGCTGCGGGGGTTCGACGAGGATCTGCGGCAGGGGCTCGACATGGGGCTTGAAGCGCGCGGCATCAAGCGAATTTACGAAACCAATGTGAAGGGGCTGCGCAAGGACGGGAATGATATCGTCGTCAGCTTCGGCGACGGTACCGAGGCGCCGTTTGGCGCCGTCATGTTCGCGACAGGCCGCACGCCGAACGTCCACGGTTTTGGTCTTGAGAAGGCCGGCGTCAAGCTGAGGCCGGACGGGGCGATCGAGGTCGACAAATTCTCGAAAACCTCGGTGTCCAACATCTATGCCGTCGGCGACGTCACCGGCCGGACGGCGCTGACGCCTGTGGCTATCCGGGAGGGTGCCGCGGTGGCCGAGACGCTGTTCAACGACAATCCGATAGCGGTCGATCATTCGCTGATCGGCACCGCCGTTTTCGCCGAGCCGGAAATCGGCACGATCGGCCTGACCGAGGCTGAGGCCGCAACGCACGGCGACATAGACGTCTACCTCGCCCGCTTCCGGCCGATGATGAACACGCTGTCCGACAAGACGGACCGGATGATGCTGAAGCTCGTGACCCTGGCCGAGGACCAGCGTGTCGTCGGCGTCCACGTCATGGGCCCCGGCGCCGCCGAAATGATCCAGATGGCGGCGATTGCTATCGGTATGAAAGCGACCAAGGCCGACTTCGACCGAACTTTTGCCATGCATCCGACTGCCGGTGAGGAACTCGTGACGTTCAAGGCGCCGAGCTACCGATATCGGGGCGGGGTGAAGGTTTAGCCGTTTCAAACCTTGCGTGCCGCGCGGTATCCTCCCCCGCGAACGCGGGAGAGGATCAGGTGAGGGCGGTGCCCGCCACAAAACAAAACTTATCCCCCTACCTCTGGCGTGCCTTATCCTCTCCTCATCCCTTCGTCATCGCGAGGTCGCGACGAACGACTGGCGAGGGGAGATCGGGTGGACCGGGAGTCGTTCCGGTCCGGGGTGAAGTTGTTGGCGCTGGCTCGTTGGACACGGACTTGTGTCGGCCGGAACAGCTGCTGTTGGCGGGTTCCGGGTTGGGTGTGGATCGGCAGCGATCCAGATCGGGCCGCCGGCATCCGAGTGGGCGCCGCAGCCGGTAAACCCAAAAACCCCGATCGCGTTGGCGAGGCTCTGGCCCACTAACTGCGGACTACCCGCTCCGGGACGGAGCCTCGCCAATGCCGCGACCTCGCGGCAGGCTCTGCAGGATGATCCGGGTCGCGACGGAGGCCGTGGCGTGCCCGGCGGCCGGTATTGACCGCCGCGAGATGCCGCTTGGCAGGGCCCTTTGGCCTTGATAGACCGCGCGGCAGTGCAAAGTACCCGCACGGCGGGAGGATTTCGATGAGCAACTGGACGCCCAAGAGCTGGCGCGACAAGCCGATTTCGCAGGTTCCGGCCTACCCGGATGGCGAACGGCTTACCGCCGTCGAGAAGCAGCTTGCGAGCTTTCCGCCGCTGGTGTTCGCGGGTGAGGCGCGGGAGCTCAAGGGGCAGTTGGCCGAGGTTGCGCAGGGCAATGCGTTCCTGCTGCAGGGCGGCGATTGCGCCGAAAGCTTTGCAGAGCACGGCGCCGACCATATTCGCGATTTTTTCCGCGTGTTCCTGCAGATGGCGGTCATCCTGACCCATGGCGGCAGCAAGCCGGTGGTGAAGGTGGGCCGTATTGCCGGGCAGTTTGCCAAGCCGCGCTCGTCCGATACCGAAACGATCGACGGGGTGACGCTGCCGAGTTATCGCGGCGATATCGTCAACGACATCGCCTTTACCGCCGAAGCGCGCGTGCCCGACCCCGAGCGGCTGCTGCTTGCCTATCGCCAGTCCGCCGCGACGCTCAACCTGATCCGTGCTTTCGCGACCGGCGGTTACGCCAACCTCGCCCGCATCCATGAATGGACGATGGGCTTTATGAAGGACTCGAACGCCTATCCGCGCTTCGAGCAGGTCGCGCGAAAAATCGACGACGCCATCGATTTCATGCGGGCGCTCGGCATCACGCCGGAAAACACGCAATCGCTGCGCGAGACGCGCTTCTACACCAGCCACGAGGCGCTGCTGCTTGGCTACGAAGAGGCGATGACCCGGCGCGACTCCATCACCAATGACTGGTACGCGACGTCCGGCCACATGCTGTGGATCGGCGATCGGACGCGGCAGCCGGATGGGGCTCATACCGAATATTTCGCCGGCATCAAAAATCCGATCGGCATCAAATGCGGACCGAGCCTCGCGACGGACGATCTGTTGCGGCTGCTCGACCGGCTAAACCCGACCGATGAGGCCGGGCGCATTACGCTGATCGGCCGCTTTGGGGCCGACAAGGTGATGGATCACCTGCCACGGCTGATCGAGGCGGTGACTAAGGCGGGGCGCACCGTCGTCTGGTGTTCGGACCCGATGCACGGCAACACCATCAAGGCTTCGAACGGCTACAAGACGCGGCCGTTCGACCGCGTGCTCGAGGAGGTCAAAGGCTTTTTCGAGGTGCATCGCCAGATGGGCACCTACGCCGGCGGCATCCATATCGAGATGACCGGCGACGACGTGACCGAGTGCGTCGGCGGCTTTTCGGCGGTGACCGAGGCCGATCTCAAGGATCGCTACCACACCTATTGCGACCCGCGGCTCAATGCCAGCCAGGCACTCGAGATGGCCTTCCTCGTCGCCGAGGAAGTGCGTGCGGTACGGCCGGCGCGGGTGGTCACAACGGCCGCGGAGTAGGGCTATTCGCCCGCCACTATGCCGCGCAGCGTCCAGCGGCGGCCGTCGCTCCTCAGGTCGACGCGGGCGAGCGGCGCGATATCGATCCGCCAAAAGCTTGCCGAGGGCGCGCCAAGCACCGTGACGATGGCGGCGCGAATGACGGCGGGGTGCGTGACGGCGATGACCCGCCCGCCATCCTCGCCTTGGTGCTCGACCCAGGGCTTGATCCGCGCGATGAGTTCTTCCACCGACTCGCCGCCGTGGACGCGGCTCGCCGGGTCGGACGTCCAGGCGGCGATGGCATCGGGCCCTTCGGCCAGCATGTCGTCAAAAGTCTTGCCCTTCCAGCGGCCGAGATTGATGTCGCCGAGCAGCATCTGGCTCTCAGTGTCCAGGCCCAGCGCCTCCGCGGTTTGGCGGGTGCGGCGCTCGGGGGCGGCGTACATCCGGTCGGCGCGCCGCAGAACTGCCCCCATTTTGGTTGCAGCCATGCGCCCAGCTTCCTCGATCGGTTCGTCGAGCGGAAACGAGGCGGCGCGTGTCGCCGCGGTCGCGGCGTGGGCGATCAACAGCAGGCGGGTCGGCATGGTCGAGCCAATTGCATTGACACCTGTCCCGATCGCTCCTTAGTTTGCAGATGCGCAGTCATGCTTGGAAGCCGGTGAGAGTCCGGTGCGGTCGCGCCACTGTAACCGACGGCAAGCTTTTGGATAGCCCGAGGAAGCCAGACCCAGCATGGCGATGCGTCAACCTACCGGGACGCGAAATCCCAAGGAGTTACGATGACCGATATCGCATTGGCGCCCGACGTGCCGATTGCTGCACCGATCCCGGTGCGCGAACTTTTGCCCTGGCTCATTTTCGGGGGCCTGCTGGCCCTGCTGGCGATCTATTTCGTCGGCGCCGAGGAAGGGGCAACCTCCCTCATTTCCGGCATGTATGTGCACGAGTGGGTGCATGACGGCCGGCACCTCCTCGGCTTTCCCTGCCACTAGAGGGGATCTGACATGGCCAGGAGTTTTCTCATTCGCGGCATGCTGTGCGGCGTTGCTGCAGGCATTCTCGTATTTCTGTTCGCCAAATTCTTCGGCGAGCCCAACGTGGACGGCGCCATCGGCGTCGAGGAGGCGATCGCCAAGGCGGCGGGCGATGCGCCCGAGCCGGAGCTGGTGAGCCGCGCGGTTCAGGCGAGCTGGGGTCTGCTGACTGCGACGATGCTCTATTCGATCGCATTCGGTGGGCTGTTTTCGCTGGTTTTCGCGGTGTTTTGGGGCCGCGTGGGCCGGTTTGGGGCCAGGGCCTCGTCGGCGCTCATCGCTGGGATCAGCCTCGTCACAATTTATCTTGTGCCTAACCTCAAATATCCGGCCAATCCGCCGTCTGTCGGCAACCCGGAGACAATCGATTATCGCACCTATCTCTACTTCGGTATGATCGTCATCTCGATCGCGGCGATGATTGCTGCCATCAATTTGGGGAGAAGCCTCGTTGGCCATTTCGACAAATGGCACAGCTCGATCATCGCCGGGGCTGTGTATCTTGTCGTGATCATTATCGCCTTCGTGATGATGCCGAATATCAACGAGGTGCCGGCTCAGTTTCCGGCAACGCTGCTCTGGCAGTTCCGGCTCTCGTCACTGGGTATGCAGCTGATTCTCTGGACGACACTCGGTTTGCTGTTCGGTGAACTTACCGAACGCAGCATGGCCCGCGGCGGCTTAAAGCCGGCTGCCCTCCGCCGCGTTTAAGCCTCACGGCCGCAACGCGAAACCCCGGTCCAGGGCCGGGGTTTTTCTTTGCGGGCCTATGGTCGGGGAAAAGCGGTACTTAGCGGAACATTAACCCTAACGAGGCATAAACAACTCCAGTAGTTCCACCTCTTGCCGGAGTAGTCGATGACCCGTTTGAACGCCTCTTTGGCGGTTGCTGCTGCGGCGCTTCTGGCGGCGACGCCAGCGCTCGCAGCGGATTGGCCGCACATGTCGAGCGATGCCAATTTCTTCGGCAACACCGATGACATGCGGTCCGGCTTCTCACCGGACTACGACAACTCGAATGCCTATGACCCCCTGACCTTCGAGTTGGGCCTGCGCTATTGGTATTCGATGGGCTCCCAGAGCTTCGGTGTCGGTTCGAATACGCTGTCAGAGTCTGACAAGACGCAATCGGTCGAGGCGCATTTTCGTGTCGATGATCACTCGACCAATTTCTATGCAAAGGGTTTGGCAGGCACGGCGTTCAACATCGACGGCAGCGGTACCAACACATCGCTGGGCACCACACCGGACGTTACGGACGGCAAAGTCGCCTATGCGGGCGGCGATATTGGCTATTCCTGGCTCAATGGGCCGAAGAATGCCCCGACCTTCGGGCCGTTCGCTGGTTATATGTACTGGAACGACTCTCCGAATATCGGCCGCGCAAACTTCACTACGGGAACGCAGAGTTCGGATTTTTCCGTGGGTGGCAGTGGCATTATCGGGCCGGGAAACAGCGTCGAGGACGATCTCAATATCAGCGCATTGCGTCTAGGTTTTTCAGGCAAGGCGCAGTTGAGCAACTACTTTGACATCAGCGGCGAAGTCGCGGCGGTGCCGTATGCCAAAATTGGCGGTACGCTCGGTGCGTTCGGTGTTCCCCTTTCCGATGACGGCACCAACACCACGCTCCAGTCTTCCGCCGCTACTATCGACGGATGGGGTTATGGCGCGATGGCCGAGATCATGGCGGGCTTCCACCCAACGAATAACCTGACATTCAGGGTCGGTGGCCGCGCTTGGTATCTCCAAGGGCGGGCGGACACGACATTCAACACCATCACGGTGAAAGATAGCGACGCTACGGTCGTGGGATCTCAGTACTACATCTCCACCTCCAACCCCTGGTCGCTGTTCCGCTACGGCGCGCTCGCCGAGATGACCTACAGCTTCTGACGGTCTCGCCCGCTTGAGCCTGCCCAGGTTGCCCGCTTGCATCGGAGCGGGCGGCAAGGCCTTGCCACCGTAGCGGCCGGGTAGTATCGCCAGCTTGACTTATCCCCGTGCTCCGGCTGCGCGTTATCATCCGTCTTGCTGGACACGCTAAGCAGCAAGGCTCGACTGGTGACTGACCGACTCCGCATCGCCCTGGCGCAGCTCAACCCGACGGTTGGTGCCCTCAAGCAGAACCTCGAGCTGGGGCGCAAGGCTATCGCCGATGCGCGGGCGAAAAACGCCGATATTCTGTTGTTCTCGGAGCTTTTCCTCACCGGCTACTTTCCCGAGGACCTGCTGTTCAAGCCGCGCTTCATCGAAGATGCGATGGAGGCAGCGCAAGCCCTTGCGGCGGAAACGAAAGGTACTGACCTCGGCGTGCTGATCCCGACGGTCTGGCGGGAGCCGGATGGCACGCTGCGTAATGCGGTGCTTTATGCCGAAGACGGCGAGATTGCCGCTATCCGCTTCAAGCGCGAACTCCCCAATGGCGACGTCTTCTACGAGAAGCGCTATTTCGAGTCCGGCCCGCTGCCGGCTCCGATCATGATCAAAGGCGTGTCGATCGGTGTGCCGATCTGCGAGGACATCTGGCATCCCGATGTTTGCGCCAGCCTCGTCCGCAGCGGGGCCGAACTGCTGCTCTGCCCGAACGGCTCGCCCTATTGGCGCAACAAGCAGTGGGAGCGCCTGGATTTGGCGCGCGGCCGCGTCGCCGAGACCGGCGTGCCGCTGCTCTACCTCAACCAGGTCGGCGGGCAGGACGAACTGATATTCGACGGTGCATCCTTTGCTCTCGAGGCCGATGGTGCATTGGTCGTGCAGGGCAAGTCATTTGAGACGGACCTGGCGATTTCCGACTGGGAGCGGCGCGAGGGCGGCTGGGCCTGCGCCGAAGGTGAAGTGACGCCGCTGGTGTCGGTGAAGGAAGCGCCGTGGCGGGCGGCCGTGCTGGGGCTTCGCGACTACGTCCATAAGAACGGTTTTAGGAAGGTGCTGCTCGGCCTGTCGGGCGGCATTGACAGCGCCGTCGTTGCGGCGATGGCGGTCGATGCTTTCGGCAAAGACAATGTCCGCTGCGTGATGTTGCCCTATCGCTATACATCCGAAGAGAGCCTGCGGGACGCCAAGGATTGCGCCGAGCGCCTGGGCGTGCAGTACCAGGTCGTCTCGATAGGCTCGCCTGTTGAAGCTGCCAACAACGAACTTGCCGCGATCTTTGAAGGCCGCAACTCCGATATCACCGAGGAAAACATCCAGTCGCGCATGCGCGGGCTGGTGCTGATGGCGATTTCCAACAAGTTCGGCGAAATGCTGCTGACGACCGGCAATAAGTCGGAGATGGCGGTCGGCTACGCCACGATCTATGGCGACATGAACGGCGGCTTCAATCCGATCAAGGACATGCTGAAAATGCAGGTCTACGCGTCGGCGGACTGGCGCAACAGCCACCTGCCGGGCGATTGCCTCGGGCCTCAGGGTGAGGTTATCCCCCAGTCGATCATCGACAAGGCGCCGAGTGCCGAGCTGCGTCCCGACCAGAAGGACCAGGACAGCCTGCCGCCTTATCCGATCCTTGACGAAATCCTCACGGGGCTGGTCGAAGACGAACTCTCGGCCAAGGAAATCGCCGACAGGGGCGAGGGCAGGTTCGACCTTGCCTTGGTCAATCGCATCAGCCGGCTGCTTTATCTTGCCGAATACAAGCGGCGGCAGTCGGGGCCGGGGGCGAAACTGACGCAGAAATCGTTCGGTGTCGGGCGCAAATACCCGATCACCAACGGCTATCGCGACGACAGCGGCAAGGGCGCTGCGGTGCCGCCGGCGCTGGCGCGCCAGGGCGTCGAATGACAATTGTCCGCTACGCACCATCGCCGACCGGCCGGCTGCACCTTGGCAACGCCCGGCCGGCGCTGCTCAACTGGCTCTACGCAAAACGCACTGGCGGCACCTATGTGCTGCGGCTCGACGACACCGATCTCGCGCGATCGACGGAGGAGTCGGCGGCCAGCATTCACGTCGACCTCGCCTGGCTTGGCATCAAGCCGGATCTCGTCGTGAGGCAGCAGGATCGCTTGCCGCTTTACGACAAGGCGCGCGATAGGCTGATCGCCGCCGGACGGCTCTATCGTGCCTATGAGACCGAAGATGAGCTCGACCGGCGCCGTGCCCGCGCGCGGGCGATGGGCAAGCCGCCGATCTACGACCGCGCCGCGTTATCTCTGACCGATGCTGATCATGCTCGTCTGGCTGCGGAAGGACGAAAACCGCATTGGCGGTTCAAGCTCGATGGCCGGGCCGTGACCTTTACGGACCTGATCAAAGGGCCGCAGACGGTCAACACGGCCTCGATGTCCGACCCTGTGCTGATCCGTGGGGATGGCAGCTACCTCTACACACTGACCTCGGTGGCGGACGACATCGATCTCGGCATCACGCAGGTCATTCGGGGTGAGGATCACGTCTCAAACACAGGCACGCAGATCGAAATTTTCGAGGCGCTTGGTGGCGCCGTCCCCGAGTTCGGGCACCACAATCTGCTGACCGGCGCCGAAGGCGAGGGGTTTTCCAAGCGCCTCGGCTCGCTGTCGCTGAGCGATTTGCGAGAGGGTGGCTACGAAGCGCTGGTCGTGGCGATCATCGCCGTGCTGACCGGCACCAGCCTGCCGATCGAGCCGTATGCCAGCCTCGACGCAATCGCTGAAAAGCTCGATCTATCGATGATTTCGCATGGCTCGTCTCGGTTCGATCCGACCGAACTCGACAGCCTCAATGCCCGGATGCTGCACGCGATGCCGTTTGACGTTGCGCGGCCGCGCCTCGCGGCCCTCGGTCTCGACGATGAGCGGTTGTGGCTCGGCCTTCGCGGCAATCTCGCTGTCTTCTCCGATATTGCCGATCTCGCGGGGTTGGTGAGGGGACCGGTTACGCCGCAGATTGAGCCGGCCGACCGAGAGTTTGTCGTTCTCGCTCGCGAGCTGCTGCCCGTGGACCCGTGGGGCGAGGGGACATTTGCGTCCTGGATCGCAGCGCTCAAGGAAAAATCAGGGCGGAAGGGGAAGGCGCTGTTCGAGCCATTGCGGCTGGCGCTGACTGGCCGGCACGATGGTCCCGATTTGAAATCGCTGTTGCCGCTGATCGGGCGGCCCGAGGTGGAACGGCGCCTAACCTGAGTTGCCGGTGCTTGTTGCCGGCGCATAAGGCGTGTCGGGTCCAACGACCCTGACGATCTTGTCGCCAACCTTGACGATGCGGCTCTTGGCCGAGATCACCGGATCGGCGGCGGGGGGCGTCGCCGGAGCCTGGGCGGCCTTGGCATCAGGACGCGGCCGGGGCAGGGGAATATCGATCACCTCTGCGGCCGCGACGGTGGTTGCCTTTTCAGCCGTACGGGGATCGCGAATGGGTAGCGGAAAGGTGTCGCCACCATAGTTGACCATGGCGCGGCTCTGGCCGCCGCCGAGATCGGTAACGGTGATCTGCCCGCCTGTCACATGCGGCTTACAGGTGTTTGTCAGGTCGAAGTTCTGGCGGTAGGCAAAGGCCGTGGGCAGGGAGGTATAGGCCTTGCCGGTCTGGTCGATCATCTGCTCCGGCTCCTGGCCGGGGTTGGAATAGTAGTAGAGATCGACCTGCTGGTCGGGGCACTCGGCCAGGCAGGTCTGCGCATCCTGCGCAATGTAATCGTGGGTGGTCGAATAACTGATCGGCCAATAATAGCCGTCGCTCAGGCGGACGCACACGGTCCGGATCGTGTATTGGTTTTGCTGCTGTTGACCGGCGTTGGGGTCTTCGACCTGATCCTGGCCGTCGTACTGGCCGTTGTCGCCGTAACCCGTGTCGTCGGTGTTATCCTGGTTGCGGCTGCCGCCAAACAACTCTTCGAGGAAATTGCGGCGCCGGGGCGGCTGCTGCACCTGCGGCTGGTCCGGGGCGTTGTCGCCGAAGAAGCGCGGCTGCGTACCCTGCTGGTTGCAGCCGAAACGCGCGATCTGCTGCAGCACCTGTTCGCGCTGCTGCGACACGGCGTTACCGTTGTTGAGGCTCTGCGACATGCGCTGGATTTGAGCGCGCTGCTGCAGGATCTGGCGGCCAAGCGCGCGGCATTGCGATGTCTGCGGATAGCCCTGCTGCTGATCGCTTTGGCAGCCGGTGCGGATATAGGCGCTCTCGGCGTCGCGCTCGTCGGCCTGCAGCGCGCGCAGGTTGTCGTTGTTCTGGTCAGCGGCGCGGAAATCGCCGTTGCGATTCAGCGACTGCAAGTTCGCGTAAAGCTGCGCGCAGCTTGCGGATTGCGCCAGAGCGGCCGAGACATCGAGAGCGGCGAAGAGCATTGCCGCCGCAAGGGCAACGACAATCCGGGCTCCGATTCGCCATCCGTTGGGCATTAGAAAATCCATTATCGCCAAAGCGCTAGCCGCTGATTACGCCAAATCCGCGGCCCTTGACAGAACACCGGCGAAGGCCGCTGCACTATAGATTAGCTCGCGGTTAACACGCCAGCGCGGTGAATAGGCTCCGTGCGAAGTTCGTCTACATCGCGGCGCCGTAAAGACGCCGCAGTGGTCCTCTCACAATCGTGCGGATGATATCGCCCGCCAAGGTGTTGGCTTCATCAGCGCATGTAGTAGCGTACGTTTCTCCCTTGCCTTAATCAGATCAACCTCCGGAGCCGTTATGACCCCCAAGAAGATCGCCGTGCTGGCCCTCGCCGGCCTCCTCTCCGCGACCGCTGCGGTGAGCGTTTTTGCTGATACGCCCACGACACCAGAGCAGTTGGTCGCGGCGCGCCAGGCCGCGATGAAGGCCGATGGCAAAGCGCTCAAGGGCTCCGGCAGCTTTACCGGCGACAAGGCGATCGCGGCGCTGACCGAGGTGCAGAAGAACTATACGAAGCTGCCCTCGCTGTTCGTGAAGGATTCGATCACCTCGAAATCGATCGCGCTGCCGATCATCTGGCAGCAGTTTGACCAGTTCTCGGCAATCTTCAAAAAGGGCGCTGATGCAGCGACGGCAGGCATTGCGGCTGCGAAGGCTGGCGACACGGCGGGCTATCAAGCTGCCATCAAGACGATCGGGTCGACCTGCAACGAGTGCCACAATACCTATCGCGCTAAGGACGACGGCTAATCCTAGCGGCTTGTAGCGGGGGCGGTCCCGCTGGGCGCCCTCGTTTGCCCTGCGTCAACCAGTTCCACGAATGCGCTTGATTTCGTCGGGCGTTGTGGTCACATTGCGCGCCATGAAAACCGCTCGCGCGATCTGCATTACCAGCTCGATCATTATCCGCTAACCTTCGTTGGCGGCGCGGTTTTCTTCATTCCTTGATTTGTAGCCCGAAGAGCCCGCTGCCAGCGCGTTGACCCGTTGCAGCAGGACCATTCATGGCGACCGACGCCCCCACATTGCGGCTCTACAACACGCTGACGCGCTCGAAGGCCGCGTTCACGCCGATCGATGCATCGAACGTGCGGATGTATGTGTGCGGGCCGACGGTCTACGACTTTGCCCATATTGGCAATGCGCGGCCGGTGATCGTCTTCGACGTGCTGTTCCGGCTGCTGCGGCATGTCTATGGCCAAAGCCACGTGACCTATGTGCGCAACATCACCGACGTTGATGACAAGATCAACGCCCGGGCGGCGCGGGATTTTCCGGGGCTGCCGCTGAACGAAGCGATCCGCAAGGTTACGGAAAAGACGGCGGCGCAGTTCGAGGCGGACGTGAAGGCGCTGGGGTGCCTGCCGCCAACGGTCGAGCCGCGGGCTACCGAAAATATCGACGAAATGCAGACGCTGATTTCGACGCTGCTGCAGAACGGCCACGCCTACGAGGCCAATGGCGAAGTGCTGTTCGATACCGCCTCGATGCCCGACTACGGACAGCTCTCGAAGCGCGTGCTCGAGGACAATCAGGCAGGCGCCCGCGTCGCGGTGGATGCCCACAAGAAAAACCCGGCCGATTTCGTGCTCTGGAAGCTGTCGTCGGCCGAGGAGCCCGGGTGGGAAAGCCCATGGGGCCGCGGCCGGCCGGGCTGGCATATCGAGTGCTCGGCGATGAGCGAGCGCTACCTTGGGCAGACGTTCGACATCCATGGCGGCGGGCTCGACCTGATCTTTCCGCACCATGAGAACGAGATCGCCCAATCGCGCTGCGCCCACGGCACGCACGCCATGGCGAACGTCTGGATGCACAACGGCTTCCTGCAGGTCGAGGGGCAGAAGATGTCCAAGAGCCTGGGGAATTTTGTAACGATCAATGAGCTGCTGGCGACTGAGAAGTTTGGTGGTCGGAGCTGGCCCGGCGAAGTGCTGCGTCTAGCGATGCTGATGACGCATTACCGCGAGCCGATCGATTTTTCGGTGGCACGACTGGAGGAGGCCGAGGAAAAGTTGCGGGGCTGGCAGCGGCTGGCGTCGACTGCCCCGAAGGATGCCGGGCAGGCGCCGGACGCGTCGGTGGTCGCGGAACTGGTCGACGATCTCAACTTTCATCGCGCCAGCGTCGCCCTCGACGTCATCGCGCGAAAAGCGGGCAGGGGCGTCGACACGGCGCTGGTCTGCCTTGCTGCGACGCTCGATTTTCTTGGCTTCAGCCGCGATGGGCTGCTGTCAAAAGCTGACAGCGGGGCGATCCAAAGTCTAGTTGCCGAACGTCTCGGCGCCCTCAGCACCAAGGATTTCGCCTTAGCGGACACCATTCGGGCCGATCTTTTGGCGCAGGGGATTCAACTGATGGATTATAAGGATCCAGCGACCGGCGAGCGGCGCACAAAATGGGAGATCAAGCGATGAGTGCAAAGGTCGATCACATCGGCATCAACGTCACCGATTATGAAAAGGGCAAGGCGTTTTATGCGGCAGCGCTGGCGCCGCTTGGCATCAAGCAGATGATGGATTTCGGCGAGGTCGTCGGCTTGGGCGATGACATGCCGTTCCTGTGGATTTCGGCCGGCGAGCCGGGACACGTCCATCTGGCCCTACGCGCCGACAACCGCGCCGCGGTTGATGCCTTCTACAAGGCAGCGATTGCCGCAGGCGGCAAGGACAACGGCAAGCCCGGCCTCCGGACGGAATACAGCGAGAATTACTACGCAGCCTTCATCCACGACCCAGATGGCCACAACATCGAGGCCGTTTGCCACGCTCCCGAGTAATCGGGGCGGCCTGAGACAACGACTGGTGCGCCGCCTGGTGGCGCACCAAAAAAGCGAGACCAACGATGAGCCAGATTGTCGATCACGTGGGCGTAAAGGTTTCCGACTTCGGTCGGTCGCGCGACTTTTATGTCGCCGCGCTCGGCACGCTTGGCATCAAGCTGCTCTCGGAGTTCGAATTCGACAGCAAGCGCTATGCTGGGTTTGGTATCGAGCGGCCAACCTTCTGGATCGATGACGGTCGGCAGCAACGCGGCAGCGCGCATGTCGCCTTCATTGCGCCGAGCCGAGCGGCGGTCGGCGCGTTCTACACCGTGGCGTTGTCGTCAGGTGGCCGCGACAACGGGGCGCCGGGCCTTCGCGCTCATTACAGCGCTGACTACTACGCGGCCTTCGTCCACGATCCCGACGGCCACAATATCGAGGCGGTGACCCGTGCCGGCTAGCGAAACCTTCACCGGCGGCTGCCAGTGCGGCGCCGTGCGCTATCGGGTGACTTCGGCGCCCGTTGGCGTCCACGTTTGCCATTGCCGGATGTGTCAGAAGGCGGTCGGCGGGCCGTTTGCGGTGATCTGCCCGGTCACGAAGGCTGATTTCACCATCACCCGCGGCGAAATGCACTATTTCTGGAGCTCCGACATCGCGCGGCGCGGCTTTTGCGCGACGTGCGGGACGCCGATGACGTTCGAATATCCGCATGTCGCTGATCTCGGGCTGCTCGTTGGCACCTTCGATCATCCGGAGCAGGTGCCACCGATCATCCAATACGGCAACGAGAGTCGTCTGCCCTGGTATCGCGATCTCGGCGCCCTGCCGGGCGATAGGCCGACCTATGCCGACAACCCGGACATGCTGGCCCGGATCAGCGGTTCGAACCATCAGCACCCCGACCACGACACGCCAGTCTGGCCGCCAGGAGCGGCGCGATGACCGGTGGGCCTACGGGTGGGTGCCAGTGCGGCGCGGTCCGGTTTCGCGCAGAGCGGCTGGGTGGCGCATCGATCTGCCATTGCCGCATGTGCCAGAAGGCGTTCGGTGGCTTCTTCGGGCCGCTCGTCTCCGGCTATGGCGTCGTCTGGACGCGTGGTACCCCCAACTACTTCGAGAGCTCCAATCTATTCCGGCGCGGTTTTTGTTCCGCCTGCGGCACGCCGCTCACCTACGAGCTTCTCCACCGTGGAGTGGACGATGCCGTCGAGCTGGCGATCGGGGCATTCGACGACCCTTCCGTTGCGGCGCCCACCGAACAGGTCAATCTCAATGACAAGCTGCCGTTCTTCGACGGACTGACCGCCCTTCCGGTGCGGCGGAACGTTCCCGCCGACCTCGCCGAACAGCGGGTCGGCCTCGTCTCCCACCAGCATCCGGACCACGACACTGCTGTCTGGCCGCCGCATCCTGAGGACCAAAATGCCTGAAGTTTTCACCGGTGGATGCCAGTGCGGTGCCGTGCGTTTCCGCGTCGAGGGATCAGTCAAGCATGCCTCGATCTGCAATTGCCGGATGTGCCAGAAGGCGCTTGGCAATTTTATCGCACCATTCGTGTCGTTCGCCGGGACGGTGGAGTGGACGCGTGGCCGGCCGACCGAATTCCGCAGTTCGCAGCAGGTGCGGCGCGGCTTCTGCAATCGTTGTGGGACAGCGCTCAGCTATCGGTGGGGCAGCCATCAGCCGTCGCTGACCATCGGATCGTTTGACCATCCTAATACTATCGTACCGACCATTGAGCTGGCGCACGACAACCGCCATCCAGTGTTTGCGCACTACGACGGCCTCGTCGCCGAGGAGCAGGGCGCCACGGACGAGGAGCGCGACATCCTCGCCATCCTCAAATCGTTCCAGCATCCCGATCACGACACCGACCACTGGCTACCGGGGGAGGGCGAGTAATGCCCAGAACTGGCAAAGACCGGCTCTACATCTTCGACACGACGCTGCGCGACGGGGCTCAGACGGCCGGCATCGAGTTCTCGCTTGAGGACAAGATGGCGGTGGTGAAACTGCTGGAGGCGCTGGGCGTCGACTATGTCGAAGGCGGCTATCCGGGCGCCAACGTCACCGACACGGCGTTCTTTGCCGAGAAGCGCACGAAACGCGCGACCTTCACCGCTTTCGGCATGACCAAGCGGGCAGGGCGCTCTGTCGGCAACGACCCCGGCGTGCAGGACGTCGTCAATTCGGCAGCCGACGCAGCGTGCTTCGTCGCCAAGACGTCGGTCCGGCAGGTCGAGGTGGCGCTCGGCATTTCGCTCGAAGAGAACCTCAAAAATCTGCGCGAGACTGTCACGGCATCGGTGAAGGCCGGCAAGGAAACGCTGATCGACTGCGAGCACTTCTTCGACGGTTTCAAGGAGAATCCGGCCTATGCGCTGAGCTGCGTGACCGCGGCGCTCGAGAACGGCGCGCGCTGGGTGGTGCTCTGCGACACCAATGGCGGCACGATGCCGAACGAGATCGAGGCGATCGTCGGCGAAGTGCTGAAAGTCGCGCCAGGCGACAAGCTGGGCATCCACGTCCACGACGACACGGGGCAGGCGGTGGCCAATACGCTGGCCGCGGTCCGCGCCGGGGTGCGCCAGATTCAGGGCACGCTCAACGGCATCGGCGAGCGCTGCGGCAACGCCAACCTCATCACCATCATCCCGACGCTGCTGTTGAAGCCGGAATTCGCCGATCGCTTCACGACGGGCATTTCGGCCGAGCAACTCGCCGACATTACCCGCGTTTCGAGGGCTTTTGACGACCTGCTCAACCGTGGCTCGGCGCGGCAGGCGCCCTATGTCGGTGCCTACGCCTTTGCAACCAAGGCCGGCATTCATGCCTCGGCGCTGGCCAAGGATTTTTCGACCTACGAGCACGTACCGCCCGAGAGCATTGGCAATGAGCGGTCGATCATGGTGTCGCAGCAGGCCGGCAAATCGAACCTACTGGCGGCGTTGGCGCGCCACGGCATCCCGATCGCCAAGGACGACGTGAGGCTCGACCGGCTGTTGCGCCAGGTGAAGGAGCGGGAAGCAGCCGGCTATTCCTACGATGGGGCCGATGCCTCCTTCGTGCTGCTGGCGCGAAAAATCCTCGGCACGTTGCCGGAGTTCTTCGACGTCGAAAGCTATCGGACCTCGGTCGAACGGCGTCATAATTCACGCGGCGAGCAGGTGACGGTCACTGAGGCGGTGGTCAAGATCAGGATCGGCGACGACCTGCTGATGTCGGTGGCCGAAGGCAACGGTCCGGTCAACGCTCTCGACCTCGCGATGCGCAAGGACCTCGGCAAGTATTCGGACCGAATCGGGGATCTCGAACTGGTCGATTTCAAGGTGCGTATCCTCGACGGCGGCACGGGCGCGGTCACCCGTGTACTGGTCGAAAGCCGCGATGGAACGGGGGAACGGTGGTATACAATCGGGGTCTCGCCCAACATCATTGATGCATCGTTCGAGGCGCTATATGAGTCGATTACCTACAAGCTGATGAAGACTGAAGCGGCGCAGGCGACAACAGCAACCGAGGTTCGACCGATTTACGGGCGCGTGTAGTCGCCTCAGCGCCATTGGAGAAGCAACTGGCCGACCCCGTTCCGACCCGACCTCTTGCCGTCACCATCGGTGCGGCTGTTGCTACCCTCGTCATCGTAGTGTTGATCGTTGCCGGCCCGGTGGTCACCAATTGTATGACCAGCACGACGGGTGTCGGGGCGTGCATCCGTGATCGTCTCGCTACGGACGGGATTTTGGGCAAACCGGCGGCTACGCAGGCCACGGCCAGCGCGACGCCCGCTGCAGCACCAGCACCTGCCGCAACGGCAATGGTGGCGGCACCGGCCGCGCCCGCGACCACTACATCGGCTACCGCCCCCACCGCGACGCCGGCACCGGTGGCAAGCGCCGCGACGGCACCGGCATCCGCTTCGAGCACAGCGCCGGCGGCACCTACGCCTGCTCCGGTGGCTCCCGCTGCAACCGCATCGCCAACGCCTGCCACTCCTGCTCCGGCCCAAACGGCTGAGGCGACACCGGCTCCGGCTGCCTCCCCGCCGGCAGCAGCCAGCCCGGCGCCTGCCGCACAGACCGCTAGCGTCCCTGCTGCAGCTGTTGCGGCACCTGCTGCTCCGGCGCTTTCCGCGGCTGACGCTACCTTTGGGCTGGTTCGCGCCGAACGTGATGGTTCGCTGGTGATCGCGGGCAGTGCCAAGCCTGGCGAGACAGTCGAGGTTTTTGCCGACGACAAGTCGCTCGGTGAGGCCAAAACCGAGGACTCGGGCGATTGGGTACTGATCCCCGACAAACCAGTTGCGACGGGTGGTGTCGAGCTGACGCTGGGCGTCAAAGGCGCGGATAACCGGGCACCGCAGTCGTATGTGATCGCCATCGATCCCGACAAGAAAGCTGAGCCGCTGGTCGTGGCGAGCACGCCGGGCCAGATGAGCACCGTGCTGCAGGGCCTCGCCAAATCTAAGCCGGCACCGGCAGAGACGACCGTCGCCAGTGCGGAGACGCCGAAGGCCACGCCATCCGAGGCAGCCGCACCGGCGCCTACTGCAACGACCGAGACACCGGCGCCGGCGAGTGCACCTGCGGCTGCTCCGGCATCCCCGCTGGCCAGCGCGGCTCCGGCAACGGCCGAGACGCCGGCTGCGACGACGCCCACGGCAGCTACACCGCCGCCCGCCGTTGTCGCTTCAACCGAATCTGCAATTCCTGCCAAGCCTGAGCCTGCCGTCGTTCCCGAGATTGCCCCCAGTATTGATGCTGTGGAGATCGACGGGGATAAGAATTTCTTTGCCGGCAACGGGCCGAACGGCGCGACCGTCAGGCTCTATGTCAACGACAAGTACATTGCCGATGCCGTCGTCGCCGGAGGCCGCTGGCTGGTCGAGGCGAGCAAGGTGCTGGTTGCCCACACGCAGACCGTGCGAATCGACGTGCTGAAGCAGGGCAGCTCTGACGTTTCGTCGCGCGCCGAGGTCAATTTCGTCATCGACGTTCCCCAGCCCGCGGCGCCGCCGACGACCGTGGTTGCCAGCGCGGCGCCAACTGCTCCAGCCGCCGCGCCGGCGTCAACTCCGCCTGCCGCCGCACAGGCTGCGCCGCCAGCCGCAGCGCAGGCTGCGCCGCCAGCCGCAGCACAGGCTGCCGCAGCGAACCCGGCTGCGCCTGCCGCGACGCCTGCTGCTCCCACTGCGTCTGCCAATGAGCAGCGACCGACAACGGAACTTGCCAACACGCCGACGCCGGCGGTGACGGAGGTAAACAAGCCGACCGATGCCGCGAAGGAAGTCAACTCGGCCGCCTCCGCCGCAGCACCGGTGAACCAGCCGAGCGCCCAGACACAGGCGCTGAACGAGCCGGCCGCGCCAACCGCCGCGGCGTCTGCTGTCGCGCCGGCCGCAGAAGCTGCACCGAGCACCTCGCCAACGACGGCTTCTGCTCCAGCGAGTGCTTCGCCAGCGCCTTCGACCGCCCCGCCGCCAGCAGCTCCTGCGCCAGCGCAGGTTGCCGTTGCGCCCACGCCGACCGAGACACCTGCTGGGCCAAAAACCGCAGAAGCCACGCCGCCGCCAGCCGCTCCCGCAACGCCACCAGCGCCTGCTCCGTCGGCGCCTGCCCCCACAGCTCCGGCTGCCGTCGCTGCATCGACGCTGCCACCGGCGGCCGCCCCAACGCCGGCTGCATCAGCACCTGCCGCTACTCCCGCGCCCGCTGCAGCAACCCCTGCCACGCCTCCGGCCGCCTCTGCGCCGACAACGACCACCGCGGAAGCTTCGCCTTCGTCATTGCCCACACTCACGGCCGAGCCGGTGGGCGGGCCTAATTCGGGCCGCTTTGCTTCGGGCAAGGCGATCATCCGGCATGGCGACAATCTCTGGACGATCGCCCAGCGGGTTTATGGCAACGGGTTGCGCTACACGACGATTTACCAGGCTAACAACGACCAGATCCGCAACCCGCACTGGATTTATCCCGGACAGGTGTTCGACCTGCCCAAACCGGCAGGTAAATAGCGCTTTGCCTTGCGCCCAACGGGGTGTTCTTCTATCGTCAATTGACGATTGATCGATGGCACCATGAACGATGACGACGATTTCGCGGCGGTGCTGAGGGCGCTCGGGCATCCCGTGCGGCTCAACATTCTGCGCATCCTGGCGGAGAAGCAGCAAAGCAATTGCTGCTGCACGGACGTGACCCAATGTCTGCCGCTCGCCCAATCGACCGTGTCGCAGCACATGAAGGTGCTGCTCGATGCGGGGCTGATCGAGCGCCACCCCAAGGGGACCCGCAATTGCTATTCGCTCAACAGTGATCGTCTCAGCGCCTTGCAGGATGCCTGCGGCGGACTGTTTGGCGGCCTCTTGACCACGACGGCTACCGAGCGCGTATCGGAGCCGGTCTAGATGGCTGCCGCACCGCCGGGCAAGAAGCGTCCCACGGTTGACGCCGAGGAAGTCAATCTGCTGCGCACCGCGCAGAACCTCTGGGTCTATATGTGGCCGCCGGGGCGCCGTGACCTGAAGCTGCGGGTAATCTTTGCCATCGTCGCGTTGATGGGCTCCAAGGTTGCGACCACGCTGGCGCCCTTCGCCTATAAGGGCATCATAGACGGGCTCAGCAAAGGCGGGGCGCACCAGCAGCTGATCCTCGGTATCGCGGTGCCGGTGGTGCTGGTTGTCGCCTACGCCGTCAGCAACATCATCGATTCCGGCTTCCAGCAGTTACGCGACGTCTGGTTTGCGAGTGTCGGCCAGAATGCCGTCCGCATGCTGGCGTTCCAGACGTTCACCCATCTCCATCGGCTGTCGCTGCGCTTCCATCTGGCGCGGCGAACCGGCGGCCTCAGCCGGGTGATCGAGCGTGGCACCAAGGGCATCGAAACGATCGTCCGTTTCGTGATGCTCAACATTGCCCCGACGCTGGTCGAGTTCGTGGTGGTCGGCGCCATCTTCATCACGATGTTCGGCTTCGACTATGTCGGTGTGCTGGCGGTGACGATCTGGATCTACCTCTGGTTCACCATCAAGGCATCGAACTGGCGCATCGCCATCCGCCGCGAGATGAATACCTCCGACAACGATGCCAACTCCAAAGCGATCGACAGTCTGCTCAACTACGAGACGGTGAAGTATTTCACCAACGAGCAGCTCGAGGCGAGGCGCTTCGACGCCTCCATGGCGCAATACGAAAAATCGGCGATCCGCATCTGGAATTCGCTGGGTGCGCTGAATTTTGGCCAGGCGCTGATCTTCTACATCGGGGTCGCCATCATTGGCGCGATGACGGTGATGGGTGTGCTGGCCGGCCGGCTGACGATCGGCGATTTCGTGCTGATCAATACGTTTTTGATGCAGATCTACCGGCCGCTCAACCAGATCGGCTTCGTCTATCGCGAGCTCAGGCAGGGGCTGACCGACATCGAGGCGATGTTCCAGCTGCTCGATCAGGAGCCTGAGGTGCTCGACGCTCCCGATGCGCGGCCGCTCGAGGTGACGGGACCAGTGGTCGCGTTCGAGGACGTGCATTTTGCCTACGATCCGGATCGGCCGATCCTCAAGGGGATCAGCTTCACCGTACCAGCCGGCAAGACCACGGCGGTGGTCGGGCCATCGGGGGCCGGCAAGTCGACGATCTCGCGGTTGCTCTACCGCTTCTACGATGTGACCTCGGGGCGGGTCACGATCGATGGGCAGGACATCCGCGAGGTGACGCAGATGAGCCTCAGGAGCGTCATCGGCATGGTGCCGCAGGATACGGTGCTGTTCAACGACACCATCCGCTACAACATCCGCTACGGCCGTCCCGATGCGAGCGATGCCGAGGTCGAAGCTGCCGCTGCGTCGGCGCAGATCGGGCAGTTTATCGCCACCCTGCCCAAGGGCTATGACACGCCGGTTGGCGAGCGCGGGCTGAAACTCTCGGGTGGCGAAAAGCAGCGCGTCGCCATCGCCCGGACGATCCTCAAGGCGCCGCCGATCCTGATCCTCGACGAGGCGACCTCGGCGCTCGACACCAAGACCGAGCGCGATATCCAGTCGGCGCTCGATGCGGTGTCGGCCAATCGCACGACGCTGGTGATCGCTCATCGCCTGTCGACGGTGGTCAATGCCGACGAGATCATCGTGCTGCGGGACGGCGTCATCGCCGAGCGCGGGCGGCATCAGCAACTGCTGACCCGCGACGGCCTTTATGCGCAGATGTGGAGTCGGCAGCGCGAGGCGAGCGAGGCTGAGGAGCTGCTGGCCCGTACGGCCAACGATCCCGATGGCTTCGTGCAGCGCGGCCGGCCGGCGGCCGAGTAAGGCAAACTCTATCCTCCCGTGCGAATGGGATCATTCCTGCAAAACCTGCCGCTGCCAGTCGAGCGTAGCTCTCATGGCCCTCGGCTCAAATCGCTCCACCGGAGCGATTTGTCGGCTACGCCGCCGCCTCGAAGAGCGGCATTGGCGAGGCTCCATCCCGGAGCGGGTAGTCCGCATTAGGTGAGACAGAGCCTCGCCAACGCGATCGGGGTTGTTGAGCGGTTGGGCTGACAAATGTCCGGCCTTGGCCTAGTCCGGCATGGTCTGCGCATCAAAGCCGCTGCCGGCGCTGGTGAGCATTGGGGCAGTTGAACAGCAAGCTGCCCCCGAGCCATGGATCATTCAGCCGTCGTGATCACGGTCTCCTACGTACTCCGGACCGGAACGACTTCCGGTCCACCCGATCTCCCCAGCCAACCACTCGTCATGATCTCGCTTCGGCGAGGGGATGGGCTGAGTATGAGGCACGGAGGAGTTAGGGGGATAAGTTTTCGTGAGAGGCCTGTGTTCGGGGCATCGCCTCGCCGATCCTCTCCCGCGAAGCGGGGGAGGGGAACCGCCGATAGGCGGTGGAGGGGGCGGCGGCACACTCGGTCTACGCCATCTCTCACCAAGTCATTTCCGCGAAAGCGGGAAGCTCTGTTGATCGCAGACTCCGCGTTCGCGAGGTAACGGAGATTCCCGCTTTCGCGGGAATGACGTGGTGGTCTAACGCGCGACGGTATCTCTGGCCGCCCCCTCCACCAGCCTTTGGCTGGTCCCCCTCCCCCGCGATGCGGGAGAGGATGTCCGCGGCACGGCCTTGCCTCCAGCATCGCGCCGTAACGCCGCCCTAGCCCTCGAGCACGAGCTTCCCATCGAGCGCCGCCGCCAGTGCCATATCTGTCTGCCGCAGCGTAAGCGGTGTCACCGTAATGGCATTGCCGTGGGTCAGCAGGTGAAAATCGCTGAGCGGATCGAGCGGCGTCGGTGTTTCGGGAATGGCGACGAAGAATTTGCCCTTGTTCTGGCTCGGATAGTAGCGGAACGGCGAGCGCGAAAAGCGCTGGTGCGGCACGACGCGAATGCCTGTCACCTCGGCGGTTGCGCAGAACGGAAAGTTGACGTTGTAGAACGTGTCGCGGCCTCGATGCGCGTCAATGATTTTCTGCACCACCGCGGCGCCGTAAGCGCGGGCGTTGTCCCAGACGACGTCCTTGCGCTGCTCGTAGTTGGCGCCCTGGCTCATAGCGATACCGATGGCGCCCTGCAGGGCTCCCTCGCGCGCGCCCGCCGCCGTGCCGGAGCAGTGGATGACATCGCCAAGGTTCTGGCCGGCATTGACACCCGAAAGCACGACATCGGGCGGATGATCGCCGAGGAGGTGCGTCGCACCGGCGACCACGCAATCGGCCGGGCTGCCGCCGACAATGGCGAAGATTTTTGGCGCGCGCTCTTCGGCCGTCAGCTCGCGGGCCAGCGTGAAACGGTGCCCTGCCCCACTCTGGTTGCCATCGGGCGCCACCACCCACACGTCATCGGAAATGGCGCGAGCGATATCACGCATTACGGCGATGCCGGGAGCGTCGACGCCATCGTCATTGGTGATGAGGATGCGCAAGCTCAATTTTTGGCGCCGATGTGCGCAAGCCCGCCCATATAGGGCCGCAGCACATCCGGCACAGCGACCGAGCCATCCTCCTGCTGGTAGTTTTCCATCACGGCGATCAGCGCGCGGCCAACCGCGACGCCTGAGCCGTTAAGTGTGTGGACGTGGCGGATCTTGCCGTCCTTGCCCTTGACCCGCGCATCCATGCGCCGCGCCTGGAAATCGCCGCAGACGGAGACCGAGGAGATTTCGCGATACGTGTCCTGCCCGGGCAGCCAGGCTTCGAGGTCATAGGTCTTCTGCGACCCAAAACCCATGTCGCCGGTCGAGAGCGTCATGACGCGGTAGTGGATGCCGAGTTTTTGCAGCACCGCCTCGGCGCAGCCGAGCATACGCTCATGTTCGTCGATTGAGGTTTCGGGCGTCGTGATCGACACCATCTCGACCTTATTGAACTGATGCTGCCGCAGCATGCCGCGCGTATCGCGCCCAGCCGAGCCGGCTTCGGAGCGGAAGCAAGGCGTCAGTGCGGTGTAGCGGAGCGGCAGCTCGTCCTCGGCGAGAATGGACTCGCGCACGAGATTGGTGAGGGGGACTTCGGCGGTGGGGATGAGGTAGTACTTTTCGAATGCCTCTTGAACGCCGGTCTGTGCATTTTTGACGACATCGACGTCGTTGGCAGAGGCGCCCACGGCAAGCGCCAACGGAGTCTTGCCCGCGACCCGATACAAGTCTTCCTCGAACTTCGGCAATTGCCCGGTCCCATAAAGCGCCTCATCCCGCACCAGCAGTGGCGGCTGCACTTCGGTGTAACCGTGATCGTTGGTGTGGAGGTCGAGCATGAACTGGCCAATGGCGCGCTCGAGGCGGGCAAGCTGGCTTTTTAGAACCACGAACCGGCTGCCGGAGAGCTTGGCCGCGATCTCAAAATCCATCATGCCCATGGCTTCGCCGAGCTCGTAGTGCTCCTTGGCCCTGAACGAAAAAACCGGCTTTGGCGCCCGGGCTTTTGCTGCCTGGTCGCGAGTGGTGTTGCGGCCGAAATATTCGACGTTCGCTGTCTCGTCCGGCCCATCGGGAATGCCAGCATCTTCGAGCGGTAAATTGGGGATCGCTTCAAGTTGCCGGTCGAGCTCGGCCTTGGCGGCGCGCTCATCCGCCTCGGCGGCGGGGATTTTGTCCTTGAGGCCCGCAACTTCCGCCTTGAGCGCATCGGCGCGCGCCGAATCCTTCTGCGCCATCGCCTGCCCGATCTCTTTGGACGAGCGGTTGCGCTTTTCTTGCATCTCGTTGAGCGCAAGGATCGCTGCGCGACGCTTCGCATCGATATCGAGCAGCTTTGCGCTCAACGGCGGGAGCCCACGCCGCGTCAGCCCGCGGTCAAAAGTTTCGGGGTTCGCCTTGATCCAGTTGATGTCGTACATGGCACTTGTCTCTTTCGGACGTGCCACAGGGCAAAGCGGAATCGCCGCGCGGGGTCAAGCCCCTACCCCTCCCGCATACACCGGGTCATTCCCGTGAAAGGGGGAATCTCCGTTTATTCGCGAACGCCGCGTCTGTGATGAAACAAAGATTCCCGGGTTAGCGGGAATGACGCCGTGGTCGTTGCGGTGGCGGGCCCTAAAGGCCCAGCGCGGCTTTCTCGGCGGCTTCTTTCGCGGCCTTCTGCTTTTCGACCCAGATCACGGCCTGGATGGAGAACTCGTAGAGCAGATAGAGCGGCACGGTGAGGCCGATCTGGGAGAACGGATCGGGCGGCGCCAACAGGGCCGAGATGATCAAAAACACCACGATCGCGTATTTGCGACCCTTCTTGAGGAAGGGACTGCCAACGAGCCCGATGCGAGCCAGCAGGGTCAAAATCACCGGCAACTGGAAGCAGACGCCGAAGGCCAAAATCAGCGTCATGACGAAGGTGAGATATTCGCTCACCCGCGTCTGCATCGTGATCGAGACGCCGTTCGGGTCGGTCTCCTGCATGCCAAGGAAGAACCTGAGCGCCATCGGCACAACGATGTAGTAGACGAGCGCCGCGCCGAGCAGAAAAAAGAACGGCGTTGCAACGAGATAGGGCAAAAACGCCTTGCGCTCGCGCTTGTAGAGGCCGGGCGCCACGAACATGTAAATCTGCGTTGCGATCATCGGGAAAGCGAAGAAGATCGCCGCGAACAGGGCCACACTGAGCTGGGTGAAAAAGAACTCCTGCGGCGCCGTATAGATCAGGTGCACGTCCTTGAGGTCGGGCACTGCGGCCTTGTACGGCCCGAGCAGGAAATCGAAGAGCTGCCTCGCGAAAATAAAGCCGACGATGCACAGCACCCCGACTGTCACCAGCGAATAGATCAGCCGCTGGCGAAGCTCGATCAGGTGATCGAGCAGCGGCATTTCACCGGCTTTGAGATCGTCGTCTTCGCTCTTGGGCGCTTCAAGCTGCGGCGTATCGGCCATCTATCAGGCCTTTTTCGCGCGCGGGCGGGCGGGCTTGGTCGCAGCGGGAGCGGCGACGGTTTCGGGAGCCGCGGCTTTTGCCGCAGCGGTAGTCGACCGGGAACGGGCGGGCTTCGGCTTTGCCGCCGCAGCAACGACCGGCGCGTCGGGCGAGGATTTTGCGGCCGTCTTGCGCGCCCGCTTGGCCGCAGGTTTGACCGGCACGACATCCGAGACAGGCGTCTCCGCCGTCGCTGCGCCGTTGGCGCTCTTTGCTCTCGACGCGCGCTTGGGCTTCGCGGCAGCGACCGGAACAGTGGCTTCGGCCGGGGCTGGCGATGGTTCGCTTGGCTGCGGGGCCAGCGGCTTCATCACCGGCGGCGCGGCCGTCATCGCGGCTGCTGCGGCCGCGGGGCCAGCGGCTGGCGCGGCATTGGCGGCAATCTGGTCGTAGACGCTTTCGACCTGCGGATCGGCCGGCTTGATGATGCCCGATGGCTCAATGCCAGTCGCCGTCACCTTGTTGAATTCGCTGACGATTTCATCATGGGTCTGGCGCAACGGCTCGGTGATCGACCGCCTGAGATCGGTGATCTGGTCGAGGCCGGTGGTCTTGTTGATTTCCTGCTGGAACTCCGACCCCATGCGCCGCACGGTCGCGACAACGCGCCCGAGCTTGCGCATGACAATTGGCAAATCCTTCGGGCCGATGACGACAAGCGCCACCACCCCGATGATGAGCATCTCGGTCCAGCCGGCGCCGAACATGGCTTATCTGCCCCTCTTCTGAACTCTCTGTGGTTGAGTGTTCAGGCGTCCTTGCGCGGCTGCGGCTCGACCGGCTTCATCTCGGCAGCAGTCGTGGTGGTATCGAGGCGCTGCGACGAATCGTCGTCGCGCATACCCTTCTGGAAGGCTTTGATGCCCTGGGCAACTTCGCCCATCATGCCGGAAATCTTGCCACGGCCGAACAGCAGTACAACCACCGCGGCCACGATCAGCATCGCCCAAATTGACGGCGCGTGCATTTGCTTCTCCTCAATAACAGTCCAAGGCAGACCTTTAGTCGAGACAGATAAGGTCAATGCCAACCAAACACAAGGACGACTTGGGGCCGGCAACTGTGTCGTGAAGCGGCCAATAGGGGCCTTTTGCGTTGCAAATGCGGCGTTCAGCTAACATCGGGTTCATCGTCGCTCTCGCCGGTATCGTCGGCATCGAGCGGTTCCTCGTCGTCGCGCAGCGGTCCGTCGAAAGGCAGCGGGATTTGCAGCGCCGGCGGCAGACGGCCGGACAACAAGCCCGCGCCTTTCAACTCTTCGAGACCCGGCAGATCGGCGAGGCTTTCAAGCCCGAAATGGTCGAGGAAGGCTTCCGTGGTGGCATAGGTCACCGGCCGGCCGGGCGTACGGCGCCGACCGCGCATCCGCACCCATCCGGCTTCCATCAGGAGATCGAGCGTGCCTTTGCCGGTCGCAACACCGCGGACCTCCTCGACTTCGGCGCGCGTAGCCGGCTGGTGGTAGGCGATGATCGCCAGCGTTTCGAGCGCCGCGCGGGACAGCGCGCGGTTCTCGGTCTGATCGCGCCTCAGCAGAAATGCCAAGTCCAGCGCCGTACGGAACGCCCATTTGTCGCCGCGACTGACGAGATTGACACCCCGCTTGGCATAGCGCGCCTGCAGCTCGATCAGCAGCGCTTCGATATCGGCGCCCTCGCCGAGATAGATCGTGAGTTCGGCCGGCGCCAACGGTTGCTGGGAGGCAAACAGCAACGCCTCGAGGATGCGCAGATGCCGCTCGAGAATCCCCGCATGGTCGGGGTCATCGAGGCGATCTTCCACGGGATCGTCCATCATGGCTCGCCGTCCCCTGCCCCGCCTTTGCTGCCGTCGCCCTGGCGGCGGCGCATCAGCAACGGACCAAAGGCGAGCGTCTGCCGTAGCTCCACATGGCCCTGGCGCACCAGTTCGAGGCTCGAGGCGAAGGTCGACGCCATCGCCGTAACGCGCTCTTCTTCACCGTCGGAGAGATATTCCGCGAGGTAGGTCTGCAACGGCACCCAATCCATGTTTTCGCCAATCAGCCGCTGCAAAATTTCGCGGGCATCCTGCAACGACCAGACGTTGCGGACAAACGGCGTATAGTCATTGCCAAAGCCGCGTTCCCGTTGAATGGCATAGGCCTTCAGCAGATCGTAGAGGTTGGCTTCCCAGAGGTTGCGCCGGTTGATGACGATCGGCTCGGGCTCGCCCCGCATATGGACCGCCATGCCGAGCCGCGGCCGGCTCATCAACTGCTGTGAGGCGCGGCGCATCGCTTCAAGCCGCTTCAGCCGGAACTGCAGCAGTGCCGCCATCATCTCGCCGCTCGGCTCGTCGTCCGACGCCGCCTGCGGCACCATCAGCCGGCTCTTGAGATAGGCCAGCCACGCCGCCATCACGAGATAGTCGGCAGCGATCTCGATGCGTTTTTCGCGGACGGTCTCGATGAAGGCGAGGTATTGCTCGGCCAGCGCCAGAACCGAAATCTGCGTCAGGTCGACTTTCTGGCGGCGTGCCAGTTCGAGCAGCAGGTCGAGCGGGCCCTCATAGCCGTCGACGTCGACATACAGCACCTCGTCGTCCGGTGGGACGGCGGGCGTCGTAGCGAACCAGTCGGTTGTCGTTTCGGCCATTATTCCGGCGCCCGCTCAAGCAAGGCCGAAGCTTTCGCCCCTCCCCACGGGGCCGTCAAGCCAACGGCCGCCGCAGCTTGTGGACGGTCGATCAGCCGTTTGCGGCGATGCAGTCGCCGCCGCTCGACTTGATCGAGGCGCACAATTGCTGCGCCCCCTGCAGCGAGGTCGTCGGCAGGACGACGCGATAGTACGTCCCCTTGCTGAGATCGACCTTGACGATCTGCAGCTTGCCGCCGGCCCAGAGCGAGCCGAACTTCTTCTGCAACGACGCTGCGGAGGACTGGGCCCCGGCGGCGCTGGGCTGCGACGAGAGTTGAATATGGGCCACAGAAGTCCCGCCTGCCGCGGCAGTATCGGCCGAGGCAACATCAGCCGTCGCCGCTGCCGCAGGCGCCTGGCGGGCCGGCTGCTGCGCAGGCGCCGGCGTGTTGTCGGAGGACGTCGCAAGATTGCCGATGAGATCTATCGGCTTGGCGGCGTTGCTCTTGACGACGGCGTTGACTGCAGAACTCGGCCGGGTCGTCGTGGCCGCCGGTGTGCTCGTATCGTCCGTTGCCGTCGTATCGACTGAGGCGACCTGGGTGCGATCCGGCGGCGGCAGCGGTATCGGCGCATTCGGGTCGCCGGCTGAAGCTGAATTATCCGCGGTCGCGGTGGAATTATCCGTGGCGGCCGCAGGCGCTGGCGCCGCATCGGCGCTGACGGTGCCCGCCATGGCCGGATTGGCGGACGAGGCAGCATCCGTGCCCGCACTGTTCGTCGGATCGGTTGCCGTGGCGTCAGCCGCCGTACCTGCCGAAGGCGCTTCGGCTGCATTTGCAACGGAAACGCCCGGCAGCGACGGCACATTAGGCCGTCCAACCGGAAGCTGCGCCGCCCCGGCAACGCTGTCGTCGCCACTGACGATCGAGCCGTCCGGCCGGACCGTGACCGTGCGCACCTTGCGATTGGCGAGGCCGCCATCCGGCGACGAAGCAGCCGCCGCTGCGGGGGCCGTCGAGGCAACCTGCGCTGCATCGGCGCCGGCTGTCTGATCGCGGGAGACCAGCGTCTCGGTGCTGGCTGCGGGCGCTTTGCCGCTGAGTTCGTCCATTACCACCGAGTGCGGCGCTGAGCCGTCATCAGCCGGTTTCGCCGGGACGGTCTTAGCCGGTGTGGCATCGGCGGTCAGTACCGGCGCTTTGCCGTCGTGATGGCCCATGCCAAGGAACCAAAAGAGCCCCAACCCGCCGGCAACGAGCAGCACGCCGGCGAAGGCAGGCACAACAAGCTGCTTGAACGCGCCGCCTGATCTTTCCTCTTCATCACGAACGACGCGGCGGCGGGGCGCCTGACGTTGGTCGGTCTGGCGTTCGCGGCGCGATGCTTTCCGCGGGCGAACCTGACGATCGTCATCAAACGGAGAATCGACCCGCCCGACTTCGGCGCCGGACGCAGCCGCCGCGGCAAGGATTGCCTCGTCGGCGCCACCCATGGCTGGTTCGCTGTCGCGCAGGCTGCTGCGACGCGGCGCGAATTGCGCGTTGAGCGGCGGCACGGCAGGCGATGCCTGCTGAGGCGGCGGCGTATTGCGACCCGGCTGGCTGGCCTCGCTCCGCACGGGATGCGGTTGTGGCTGCGGCATATTCAGTTCGACGCGCACCGCTTCGCCGATAAGATTTTCGATCTCATCCATCGGATCGAGTTTGGGCTTCGGCGCTACTGCCTCGCCTGCCGGCCGGTTGCCGAGGCCGAAGACCGGAGCCGTCGAGAACCTGTCGCTCTCGGGCGTTGGGCGGGGCTGCGCGGCGGCCGGCCTTGGCGCCGGAGCCTCAGGAACCGGCGCTGGGGCTGGCGGGACGTAATTGACCGTGGACGCCGGCGGCTCGGCGACGATAGGCGAATCATCAAAAGTCGATTGCGTGCTGGTGCCAAGCTCGGCCGCGATCAGGTCGGCGATCGCATCCCGAGTCGAAACGGCAGGCTGCGGTGGCGGCGGCGGAGGCACGGTGAATTGTTGTGTGGGCGCCGGCGCGGGCTGCGCTACTGGCGCAGGCTGCGGCACGGGGCGAACCGGAGCAGCGGCGACCGGCGGCGGCGCAGCCGGAGCAGGCGTGAAAGCTGGCGCGGGTGACGGTCTCGGAGCCGCAGGGGCTGGGGCGACGGGCGCCGGAGCAACATTGGCTGCCGGTTTCACCGACGGCGCCGGGCGCTCGCGGTTGAAGCCGAAATCGAAATCGAAGCCGGAACTGCTCGGCGCCGGCTTAGCCTCAACCTCGTTCGGCGCAATCGCCGGGCGCCAGTTGCCCGAACCGATCGACGGTTCCTGCCGGTCGGATGGCGCTGCTGCGGGCGGGAAGGCCGCGAGCGGATCGGCATTCGTGCTGGGCTTGCTGCCAAGACGGTCCTGCCAGCTCGACGGTGCCGGGGCAGCGGGCGCGGGCGAGGCCTGAGGCGAGCGCGCGAAATCGAAGCGATCAACTGATGGCTGCGATCCATTCGCCGGGACCGGCTGGCTGACGCCGGGAATGCGAATGGTCTGTGGAGCAGCACCAACCTGCGGTGATGGCGTGGGCGCAACGGGCCGTGGAGCGGTACCGGGCTTGCTATCCGTCGCCATCAGTTTGCTCAGCTCGGCGATCAGGTCTTCGGTGTCGTCTCTTTGACCGCTCATCTAATGTGATTTGTCGGCGTCATCGGCACCGCCCTCTAATTTCCGATTCGATCGACGCCCGAACAGGCGGCGATTTTTGCCCGTCACTCATCACACCAATGCGCCCGAATTAAGAAAGTTCTTCGGGAGCAGAGACCCCTAAAATCATGAGGCCATTGACCAATACCTGTCGCACTGCGTCGACCAGCACGAGTCGTGCTGCGGTCAGTTTGGGTTCGTCAGCGTTAACAAATCGTAAGGACGTATCCTCCCTGCCCTTCGCCCAGAAAGCATGGAACGCCGCCGCCGCCTCGTAAAGATAAAAAGCAATGCGATGTGGCTCGTGAGCGGCAGCGGCAGCGGCAACCGTACGTGGCCACTGCGCGAGCATGCGGATGAGCTCAAGTTCTGCGGACGAAGCGAGGAGCGACACATCCGCCGCTTTGAGAGCGGCTGCGGACATATCGAGGTCCGGCATCTCGCGCTCGGCAACCCTGAACACTGACCGTGCCCGCGCATGCGCGTACTGCACGTAGAACACGGGATTGTCGCGCGTCTGCTCCTTCACCAACGCAAAATCGAAGTCCATCGCCGCATCGTTCCGCCGATAAAGCAGCATGAAGCGGGTGGCGTCCGAACCGACCTCCTCCACCACGTCGGCCAGCGTCACGAGGTCGCCGGAGCGCTTCGACATCTTGAACGGCTCGCCGTTCTTCATCAGCCGCACGAGCTGGCAAATGCGGACGTCGATCTCGGCAGTGCCGAGCGACACGGCCTTCACCGCGGCTTCCAGCCGCTTGATGTAGCCCGAGTGATCGGCGCCGAGCACGTTGATCATGTGCTTGAAACCACGCAAGTATTTGTTGCGGTGGTAGGCGATGTCGGCGGCGAAATAGGTGTAGGATCCGTCCGACTTGATCAACGGCCGGTCGACATCGTCGCCGAATTGAGTGGCGCGGAACAGCGTCTGCTCGCGATCTTCCCAATCGTCAGGCGTCTTGCCCTTGGGAGGCTCCAGCCGGCCCTCGTAGATCATCCCCTCGTCGCGCAACCAGGCGAGCGTGAGGTCGATGTCGCCCCCCTGCCCGTGCAGCGTCTTCTCCGAGAAGAACACGTCGTGATGGATGTTGAGCTTGGCGAGATCGGCCTTGATCAGCTCCAGCATCGCCGCGAGCGTCCGCTCCTTGACGATCGGCAGCCACTCGGCCTCGCTCTTCCAGCGCAGCGTACCGGCGAATTCGGCCGCCAGTTCCTGCCCTACCGGAATCAGGTAATCGCCGGGATAAAAGCCCTTGGGAATTTCGACGGCTTCGCCCAGCGCCTCGCGGTAGCGCAGGAAAGCCGAGCGGGCGAGCGTGTCCACCTGCGAACCAGCATCGTTGATGTAGTATTCGCGGGTGACGTTGTAGCCGGTGAAGGCCATCAGCGAAGCCAGCGCATCGCCGAACACGGCGCCGCGCGTATGGCCCACGTGCATCGGGCCGGTCGGGTTGGCCGAGACGTATTCGATGTTGACCGCCTCGCCCTTGCCGATATCGGCACGGCCATAGTCGGCGCCCTGCTCGCCAATCGAGCGCAGCGCCTCGAACCAGATCGGGTTGTTCAGCCGGAAATTGATGAAACCGGGGCCGGCGACATCGGCCGAGGCCACATCCTTATCGTCCGCGAAACGAGCAACGATCGCTGTAGCCACCTCGCGCGGATTTTTACCGAGCGGCTTGGCAACGATCATGGCGGCATTGGTGGAGAGGTCGCCGTGGGCGACGTCGCGCGTCGGCTCGACGACGAAGCGGCTCAGCAGCTCTTCCGGCAGTTCCGGATAGAGAACCTGCAAGGCCGCGGCAACCCGCGCCGAGAAAATCGCGAAAACGTCCATAATCGCCCCAAAACCAAGGTGAGCGGGCGGGTTAGCGGAATTCGACGCGAGCGTCAAACAACCGGGCGTACTCGTCGAGGGCGTAAGGGTCGGTCATGCCGGCGATGAAATCGGCGACCGTTCGTGCGCGCGAGGCGACATCAGGCGCGGCCCTGGCGGCAGCACCCCACCGGCCGGGCATCTCGCCGGTCTCGAGGTAGCGGTCGAACAGCGCGGCAACGACAGCCTCGCTTTTTCGCACCGGACCCATGACCGCCTCGCTGCGATAAACATTGTCGAACAGGAACTGCTTGAGATCGCTGACGGCCGCTTGTGTCGATCGAGAGAAGACAATCAGCGTTTTGCCGGCTGCGCGGACGTCATCGGCGTTTTGCGGCGCGAGGGCGGCGATCGCCTCTTCGCTCGTAGCGATAACGTCCTCGATTGCTTCGGTGATCAACCGCCGCTGCAGTTCGTGCGCCTGCCGTCCCGGATCGATATCCGGCCAACGATCCAGCACTTCCTTAGCAATCGGCCCGGCCATCGGCACGTCGCGCAGCTCGGCGAACGAAATCAACCCCGCCCGCAGCGCATCGTCGATGTCGTGAGCATTATAGGCGATGTCATCGGCGATCGCGGCGCATTGCGCCTCAAGGCTCGCAAAACTCGAAATCTGTAGATCGGCGCTCGCCACATTTTCGAGGCCCGCGGGAAGCCTGGCCAACGGCCCGTTGTGCTTAAGGATCCCCTCCAGCGTCTCCCAGGTGAGGTTGAGCCCGTCATGGCTGGCATAGCGGTTTTCAAGCCGGGTCACGACGCGCAGCGCCTGCACGTTGTGATCGAACCCGCCAAAATCGTGCATCTTGTCGTCGAGCACGCGCTCGCCGGCGTGACCGAACGGCGTGTGGCCAAGGTCGTGCGCAAGCGCGACCGCTTCGGCCAAATCCTCATCCAGCCGCAGCGCCCTGGCCAGCGACCGCGCCATCTGGCTCACTTCGAGCGTATGCGTCAGCCGCGTGCGAAAATGCTGGCCTTCGTGCTGGAGAAAAACCTGCGTCTTGTGCTGCAGTCGGCGAAACGCCGTCGAATGGATGATCCGGTCGCGGTCGCGCTGGAATTCCGAGCGCGTCGGGCTGCTGCTTGTGGGGTAAAGCCGGCCCCGGCTGTTAAGCGGATCGGCGGCATAGGGCGCGTTCATGGTTCAACACTCATGCAACAAAGCCCTTTTCAAGCTTCCGGCGGGTCACTATCTTGAGGAAATGGCATCGCGTTGAACGATGACCGGTTCCGGAAGGCCCAAATGACCGACGCCTCTCTAGCATCCCCCGATGTCGTTTTGACAGACCGCGCGGCGCGCCGCATCGGCCGCATCCTCGGCAAGGAGGAGCCCGGCACCTCGCTCCGCATCTCGGTCGCGGGCGGCGGATGTTCCGGCTTCCAGTATGAGTACAATCTCGTCAAGGACGCGCCGAACGCCGACGATCTCGTTCTCGCCAAGGAAGGCGCGACGGTTTTGATCGACTCGATGAGCCTCGAATTCATGGGCGGCGCAGAGATCGACTATGCCGACGACCTGATCGGCCAATCCTTCCAGATCAAGAACCCTAACGTCGTCGCCGCCTGCGGCTGCGGCACGAGTTTTGCCGTCGCCTGACGACTTGCAGTCAGTTTCCAGGCGTCCGAATGAGCGGCCGGCCTCGGCGTAGTGCCGCTGCCAGTTCGTCCTGATCGATGATGCCGTTCTTGTCGGTGTCGTAGGCCGCAAAGAGCTTGTCCGTCGCCACCTTCGCATCGGCTAGCGTGAAATTTGTCGCCGGCGTGGGATCTATATCCAGCGTCATCGCCGCCATTCGCCGGCTCTGGACCTGTTGATAGCTCGCCGTGACGGCTGGCGTGCTGGTCATTTCGTCTCAGCTGATAATTCCATCCCCGTTAGTATCGGCTTGCTCAAAGGCGTTTGGCTGCCGTTGAAACTGGGGCGATGCCTTGGCCACGAGGTCATACTCCGCCCGCGTCACCTGCCGATCGTTATTGAGATCTGCCGGCAAGAAGCGCATGGCGGCCTGCGCCCGAATTTGTGCCGCTTGTATCTCGTCGGGAATATTGAGTTCATCCCGGCTCAGGCCGTCGCCGTTGAGATCGTAAAGGCGGACAGGCCTCGTGATGGCCGCCAGTACATCCTCGTATGTGAGGTTCGGGCCACGATAGCTTCCGGAAGAACGGATCGCATCGAGCGCCGCGGCGGCGGGGTCCATACCCTGCATTCTGCCAGGCACCAGCGCGCCTGCAGGCGGCAACGGGGCGGTTGCAGCGGGCACCGCATCCGGGGATGGAGGCGGCCCGCCAAGCGTTATGATATCGCCTGCCGCCAGAGCTGGCGACGTTGTCACAAGCACGGCGGTCACTGCCAGAAGCTTATTCATCAATCCACCTTCGACAATCTCGCGCCAACTTGCCAATTCACAAATCAATCCCCATCCGGACACAATGTGACGCAAACGCGCTTCGAACTCGCTCAAAGTCATGATTCAATTGTAATGATTGCGCTGGGCCGCGCCGCGATTGGCTTGCGGCCTTCCCCTCCCGCTGGCTAAATAGAAGCTCAAGGCCATGAGCGCGCATTGGCGTCTCGTTACGATCGGCCAATAAGCGGGAGGAATTCATGGGTCTTCAGGAACGCGTCGACGCGGCGATTGATGCTGCGTTGGTCAACCGCATTGTCGGTTGCGTGGTGCTGATCAATAAGGACGGCAAGGAAGTCTACGCCCGCACGGCTGGCCTCGCCGACCGCGAGGCAAACCGCAAGCTTGAGCGCAACGCCATCTGGCGTCTCGCCTCCGTGACCAAACCGATCGTTGCGACTGCGGCGCTCAAGATGATGGAGGCAGGGCTCCTTCGCCTCGATGATCCGGTCACCAAATTCCTTCCCTATTTCACCCCGCCAAGCCCCGATGGGGTCGTTCGCCCGATCACCCTGCGGCAGCTGTTTTCGCACAGCTCGGGCCTGTCCTATGAAACCGTCCCGGCCAACGTCTCACCAGGCATGTCGGGCCCTTTCATCTCACTTGAAGAAAATCTCCGCCGGCTGGCCAAAGTGCCGCTCGTCTTCGCGCCGGGCACGGGCTGGGTCTATGGCACCAGTATCGACGTGCTGGGCGGCGTGATCGCGGCCATCAACGGCTCGACGCTCGAAGCCGCCGTGCAGAAATATGCTGCCGGGCCGCTTGGCATGGTCGATTGGCGCTTCACCCCCACGGATGCCACCCGGGTCACCGCCAACTACGCCAACGGCAACCCGCCCAGCGCGCCAATAACGCCGCCGGCGCGGCTTACCGAGGATAATCTCCACGGCACCAATTTCCACGTAGACCGCATCTTCCGTGCCGACGCCCCGCAGTCGGGCGGCGGCGGCTCGTGTGGCACCGCCGACGACGTCATGAAGATGCTCGAGGTCTACAACGGACACGGTACTCACCTGAAGCCCGAGACGGTGGCAGAGGCCTTCACGAACCAGATTGGCAGCCTGCCGCGCCGCGAAGACGACGCCGGCAAACGCTTCACCGTGCTCGGCGCAATAATTGACGACCCGAAAGCTGCCAAAAGCCCCTGCCCCGCCGGTACCCTCGACTGGGGCGGCGCCTGGGGCCACAACTGGATCATCGACCCCATCAATCGGTGGACGATCGCGGTGTGTACGAATGTGGCGCCAGAAGGCTGCAATGGCCCGTTCCGCGAAGACATCCGCGATGCCGTATATGGCTGAGGTTGCGAGTCACGCGGCGCGCGTGACAAGGTGACGCCATGCGTATCGCGACATGGAACATCAACGGCGTAAAAGCCCGTCAGGGTGCGCTCGACCTCTGGCTCAAGAAGCACTCGCCCGACATCGTCTGCCTGCAGGAAATCAAGTCGGTCGACGAGGCGTTTCCGCGGGCCGAGATCGAGGCGCTTGGCTACAACATCGAGACGCACGGCCAGAAGGGGTTCAACGGGGTCGCGATCCTGTCGAAACTGCGCTTCGATGAGGTGAATCGCGGTCTGCCCGGCGACGATTCAGACGAGCAGGCGCGGCTGATCGAGGGCGTGTTTTCGGTCGATGGCGGCGTCATCCGCGTCTGCAACATCTACCTGCCGAACGGCAATCCGGTCGACAGCGAGAAGTTTCCGTACAAGCTCGGCTGGATGGACCGGCTAAACGCCTATGTCGAGCAACGCCTGACGCTCGAGGAGCCGTTCATCCTGCTCGGCGACTTCAACCTGATCCCGGCAGCCATCGACGCGAAGCGGCCGGACGCCTGGGTCGGCGATGCACTCTACCGACCCGAAAGCGCCGCGAGATGGCGGGCGCTGAAGAACCTCGGCATGACCGACGCGCTGCGCGCTGTCACCGACGAACCGAGCTATACGTTCTGGGACTTCAAGACGTTCGGCTGGGACCGCGACGACGGCATCCGCATCGACCACCTGCTGCTCTCGCCGCAGGCCGCCGACCGGCTGGAAGATGTCATCGTGCATCGCGCCGTCCGCGGCGGCGAAAAGCCGTCGGACCATGTCCCGGTCGAGGGCCGATTTACGTTCTGAGCGGCGCGAAGGCGCGATTTGTCCTGACATACTGGCAAGCTCACGCGTCTGCCTTCGCGGTCCTAAAACGAGTGCCGCCTCAACCACTTCCCGAACGCGAGCTACCTTGGCAGGAGGTTATGCCGGTTATGCGGCGCTATTGACGGCAATTGCACGATTGCCGATCTGGGGAAGCTTATAAGCGAGCCGGGCCGCCTCCAGCTCATCAAGTGCCCGTTCCGGGTCGTGCCACGAGACGGAAAGGCCGGTCTTCATCGCGGCGGGCAAATCAAATTGCCACCACCGGAAGGCGAGGAGCCGCTCGATAAGCTTTTCGGAGAAGCGATATTTGAGCACGCGAGCGGGCGAACCGCCGACAACAGCGTAGGGAGGAACGTCCTTCGTGACTACCGCGCCGAACGCAATGATGGCCCCATGCTGGACCCGTACGCCGCCCATCACGCATGATTTGGAGCCAACCCACACGTCATGCCCGAACTCGATAGGCTCGATGAAGGAAAAGCCATGCTGCGCCATCTCATCGAGGCCCGCCTGAGACAAGTTCCCGTCGTAAGGAAACGCATGTGTCGTCAACCAACCGGTCGGATGTCGGCCTGGCCCAATAACGCAGTCTTCGCCGAGGCTACAAAATCTTCCAACGCTGGCCGACGCCATCCCTGTTCCGACGTTGACCGTCGAGTACGCACCCAGACTGCTATTGATGATGACATTTTCCCCGTACAACCCGACGGGCGTTTCGAACATGTTACGTCCGCCCAAAGTAACTTTGGCGCCGCATTTTATTCCGCGCGCAGCCAGATACGCATAGTCTGCCAAGGCTCATCCCCCCAAATGACAATGGGAAGATATCCTCGAAAGAGAGGGCAACGCCATCCTGACATTGACAGCGTGAAGTTGGCCGGTCGCGGCGAACTTAAGAGGCGTGGAAGACCGGCCCGTCAGTCGTCGGGCGTCGAATCGTCCGGGGGGCCGAACTGCGGCTCTACGGCGGTGGCCATCTTGATGGCGGCTTCGCGCTGCTCGGGCGTAGCCGACAGCATATCGTGGCTCAGCAAATCGTTGATCCAGCCCTCGTCCGGCGTGCCGATCGACCGGTCATGGGCTATCGACAGCCACATCAGCCCTTCGGCCGGCTGAGCCTTGATCCCGGCACCGTTGAACAGCAGGTCGCCGAGCTTGGCCTGTGCGGCGACGTGCCCCTTATGCGCCGCCAGCGACAGCCACCGCGCGCCCTGCAGCGGATTGGGATCGGCAGAGGCAGTGAGATACGATTCGCCGATGCGGTACTGCGCGTCGGCATTGCCGAAATAGGTTGCTGCGTGCAGCACAAGCTGCTCCGCGCGCTCCGGATCGGCAGGAATGCCCGCATCCGGCAGCCCTTCGCGATAGTAGTCGCCCATCTTCACGAACGATTGCGCCACGATATCGGAATCGACGCCTTTGGGCGCCGCATCGGCATGGTCGTTGGCGATCTGGGAAAAGTAGTCGAACGCCTTGACGTCATCCTTGGCGACGCCCTCGCCGTTCTCGTACATCGTGCCCAGCCGCCAGAGCGCCATCGGCTGACCAGCGGCGGCGGCGTTCTCGAGCGATGACATCAGATCGGCGTTGGAGACGCCGCCGCCCGCGCCGTCCATCATGTTCGCCATGGTCAGCGCCGCATCAGCCGCAGTTGAGGGCGCGGCGCCGGGAGCCGGCAGGTTCTTGCTCGCAACCGGCACATCGGGGGCAACAGGCGTTGCGGTACCGTCATCATAGGCGCTGGCAGCGTCGATCGTCGCAGGCGCCTGAGGAACATTTGTCAGTTGTACAGGCGATGCGACGTCATCGCCGTCGTCCGCCGGGGGCGCTGCGGCAGCGCTTGTATCGGCCGGAAGCGGCGGACTGGAGGGTATATCGGCCGGCGGCACCGGCCCTTTGGCGAAGGCCGGGGCAGCGGCCGAAGGCACCGGTCCAGGATTGGACGCGGCAACCATCTGGGCATAGGCGGGAGCGCCCATGGCAGCAAATGCCAGGAGCGGACCCGCCGCAGCGAAAATCAGAGCGTCATGAACGCTAGATATCCGCATACTGCCCCTTTTCGCCTTTGGCGCCGGGATTGGTCAGCGCGCCGTAACGCGCCGGGCCGACGAGCTGGGCATATTTCCAGATCGCGCCCGAGCCATATTCGGTCTCGCGGGGTTTCCACGATGCCTTGCGCTTGGCGAACTCCTCCTCGGAGACATTCACCGAGATTTCGCCGGTCGTTGCATCGAGGGTGATGATGTCGCCATCCTTGATGTGAGCAATCGGCCCACCCACGGCAGCTTCCGGGCCGACGTGGCCGATGCAGAAGCCGCGGGTCGCGCCCGAGAAGCGGCCATCGGTGATCAGCGCCACCTTGTCGCCCATGCCCTGCCCATAGAGGGCAGCGGTGGTCGACAGCATCTCGCGCATGCCGGGACCGCCCTTGGGGCCCTCGTAGCGGATGACGAGGATGTCGCCTTCCTTGTAGGTGCGCTCATTGACGACTTTGAAGCACTCTTCCTCATTGTCGAAGACGCGGGCCGGGCCGACAAAACGCTGGTTCTTGAGGCCCGCGACCTTCACGATCGCGCCGTCTGGCGCGAGGTTGCCGCGCAACGACACCACGCCGCCGGTCGGCGAGAGCGGATTGGAGGTCGGGCGGATGACGTCCTGATGCTCGTTGAAGACCACCGATGCGAGGTTCTCGGCAACTGTCTTGCCGGTCACCGTCATGCACTCGCCGTGGAGATAGCCGCCGTCGAGCAGCGCTTTCATCACCTGCGGGATGCCGCCGGCTTCGAACATATCCTTGGCGACGTATTTCCCACCGGGCTTGAGATCGCCGATATAGGGGGTGTTCTTGAAGATTTCGCCGACGTCGAACAGGTCGAAATCGATACCGGCTTCGTGGGCCATCGCCGGAAGGTGGAGCGCGGCATTGGTCGAGCCACCAGTCGCGGCGACGGTCATGGCCGCGTTCTCAAATGCCTTGCGGGTGACGATCTGGCGCGGTCGGAGCTGCACCTTGATCAGTTCCATCACCTGTTCGCCGGCGGCAGCGCACAGGGCATCACGGATTTCATACGGAGCCGGGGCGCCACAGCTATAGGGCAGCGCGAGCCCGATAGCCTCGGCGACCATGGCCATGGTGTTGGCGGTGTACATACCGCCGCACGAGCCGGCGGACGGACACGCCACGCGCTCGAGTTCATCGAGCGTGAGATCGTCCATGCGGCCGACGGAATGGAGCCCAACCGCCTCGAACAGATCCTGCACCACGACGTCCTTGCCGCGGAAGCGGCCTGGCAGGATCGATCCGCCGTAGATGAAGATCGACGGCACGTTGAGGCGGATCATCGCCATCATCATGCCTGGCAGCGACTTGTCGCAACCAGCCATGGCGACCAGCGCATCGTAGCTGTGGCCGCGCATGGTCAGCTCGACCGAGTCGGCGATCACGTCGCGCGACGCGAGCGAGGACTTCATGCCGGCATGGCCCATGGCGATGCCGTCGGTCACGGTGATGGTGGTGAATTCGCGCGGCGTACCACGAGCAGCGGCGACACCCTTCTTCACCGCCTGGGCCTGGCGCTGCAGCGAAATATTACACGGCGCTGCCTCGTTCCAGGCGGTCGCCACGCCGATCAGCGGCTGATGAATCTGTTCGGTGCTCAGACCCATCGCGTAGAGGTAAGAGCGGTGCGGGGCCCGTTCCGGGCCTTCCGTCACATGGCGGCTGGGCAGCTTCGATTTGTCGACGTAGTTACTATCCATTGTCCAATATCCCCCTGGCAAATCGCCAGTTTTCAGCACGGCAGCAACGCACGTGCCCCGGCAGCAATCCAGGGTCGCTAAGCAAGCGTCAAGGCGATGAAAGGCCGAAACCGTTCGGTCGGCTTCCCACTCCGACGTGTCTGTCCAGTGAGCGTTCTAGTCCCCGTTTTGAGGTCAGATTGTGGCGGGATATGTCGCGAAACAATTGACGCCGAGCGGGTCAGACGGAATCAAAAAACGATGTTGCAAAAACGTCACGGTATGTGGTTAGGGCCTACTTAAAATGGCCCTATTTGCCACAAAACCGTCGAGTTATAGCCACTTCCGGGCACGCATGAACCAGACCATCCCCGTGCCAAGCGCCGCCAGGCCAAGCACCACGAACCAGAAGGCTTCCGGCGCCTGCGCAAAGGGAATCCCGGCCACATTCATACCGAGCAGACCGCTGACCACCGTCATCGGCATGGCGATGACGGTCACCGAGGTGAGCACGAGCATGATGCCGTTCATGCGTTCGCCACGCGCATCGATAATTTGTTCGTGAACGAGGGCGGCGCGTTCGGAAAGCGACTGAAGTTCTTCGCCCATCCGGGTCGTCCGGGCCGTTGCCTCGCGTAGACGCGCCCGGTCCCATTCGGTGAAAAACGACAGATCCTCGATCTCGAGCGTGTTGAGCACGTCTCGCTGCGGCCAGATCATCCGGCGAAGCGTGATAATGGTGCGGCGCACCCGGGTCAGCTTGGCTGTCAGCTCGGGAATATGACCATCGATGATCTCTTCCTCGAGATCATCGAGCACATCGCCGACATGCTCGACCACTGGCTCGAGGCGGTCGGAAGCGCGAAGCCCCATGCGCGCCACGAAGTCGGCCGGCGAAACCGGCGCGTGGTGGCTCTGCTTCCATTGATCGAGCCCGAAAATCTCCGGCAGGTGGGCACGGCTGGCAATGATAATGCGGCCTTTCTCGATCCAGACCGTCAGCGGCTGCCGCTTGATGTCGTCGGGGTCGGCATCGCGGCGGGCGACGCGCAGCACGAGAGTGGCGCGATCGTCCACGACGGTGCAGCGGGCGTGCGGGTCCGGCACTGTCATCGTGTCGGCATGCGTCTCGCCGAGGTGGCCCTTCAGCCAGAGGCGAAACTCGGGCGTGCCCGAATTGCCGGCAATGGCATAAAAGCCTTTGCCGGCCGGGGGGCTCGACGCCTCCTCTATCGACACTTCAGCGACGTTGCCCTTGCCGTCGAAGAAATAGCCGACCATTGGCACCACGGGCAGGTCGTGACCGATGCGCGAAACGGGTTTGGTTTCAGTGTCATCGGTCATGTCGAAGCGCTCCGTCGAAGGCGTTTAGTTGAGGCGCGCCAGCGCGGCCGAAATCTGGTCGCGCCGATAAACCGCTTCAGCGCGTCGGCTGCGCTGCTCCTCGATCACCTCTTCGGGCGCTTTCGAGACGAACTGCTCGTTACCGAGCTTCTTGTCGATCACCGCAATTTCGCTGTCGAGCTTGACGATATCCTTGCCGAGCCGCGACTTTTCGGCGCCGAGGTCGATGACACCGGCGAGGGGCAGCGCATAAATCGCCTCACCGAGCACGATCTGCGCAGAATCCTTCGGCACGCCGGACGTCTCGACTACAGTGTCGAGCCGGGCGAGCCGCGTCAACGCGCCCATCTGCCGCGCCACCCGCTCCATCGTGCCAGGGCTGGCCCCGACAATCTCGAGCGGAATCTTGGCGCCGCCGGGCACATTCATTTCCTGCTTCACGGAACGAATGCCGGAAATGAGGTCGACCAGCCAGCCGAGTTCCGCTTCGGCTTCGGCATCGCCGAGACCCTCAAGCTCCGGCCATTCCGAAACGATCAGTAGCTTTTCGCGGGCCGGTCCGATCTTGCCGGTTTCAGCCCAGAGCTCCTCGGTGACGAAGGGCATAAAGGGATGCAGCAGCTTTAGAATTTGATCGAGCGCCCAGGCCGCCATGGCGCGGGTTTCTGCCGCGGCCGCCGCATCCTCGCCGTTGAGAACGGGCTTCGCCAGTTCGACATACCAGTCGCAGAAAATGCCCCAGACGAAGTCATAAGCGGCGTTGGCGGCTTCGTTGAACTTGTAGTCGAGAATGCCCTGTGTCACCTCTGCGGCGGCACGGGCCGTGGCCCCGGCGATCCAGCGGTTGAGCTGATGCTTTGCCGATTTCGGATCGAAGTTTTCAACGCGGACGCAGTTGTTGACCTCAAGGAAGCGGGCAGCGTTCCAGAGTTTTGTCACGAAATTGCGGTAGCCCTCGACGCGTTGCAGCGAGAGTTTGAGGTCCCTGCCCTGCGCCGCCATAGCCGCGAAGGTGAAACGCGTGGCATCGGCGCCGTAGGTGTCGATAAGGCCGAGCGGGTCGATGACGTTACCTTTGGTCTTCGACATCTTCGCGCCCTTCTCGTCGCGGACAAGCGCGTGCATGTAGACGGTCGAAAACGGCACCTCGCCCATGAACTCGATGCCCATCATCATCATCCGGGCGACCCAGAAGAAGATGATGTCGAAGCCGGTGACGACGACGTCGGTCGGATAGTACTTTTTCAGCTCCGGCGTCTCATCCGGCCATCCCATGGTCGAGAACGGCCAGAGGGCGGAGGAGAACCAGGTGTCGAGGACGTCTTCGTCGCGCTTCAACTCCACCTCACGGCCATAGTGCGCCGTGGCGAGTGCGGCAGCCTCGCCTTCGCTGGCGGCGACGAACGGCTTGCCGTCCGGCCCATACCAAGCCGGAATCTGGTGCCCCCACCAGAGCTGGCGCGAGATGCACCAGGGGCGGATATTTTCGAGCCAGGCGAAATAAGTGTTCTCATACTGCTGAGGCACGAATTTCGTCTTGCCCTCGCGCACGGCGGCAAGCGCCGGCTGCGCCAACACGTCGGCTTTCACCCACCACTGATCGGTTAGGAACGGCTCGATGATCACGAGCTTCGACTTTTCGTCGAACGGCACCATGATCTTCTTGTCCTCGATGTGGTCGAGCCCGCGCGTCGGCTCGGCTTCAGCCAGCGCCGCCAAATCGGCGACGACCTGCTTGCGGGCATCGAAACGATCGAGCCCGACATACTTCTGCGGCACATCGGCGACGGCGCCTGTGATCTTGGCCGTCGTGGTGAAAATGTTGATCTTTTCCAGACCGTTACGCTGCCCGACCTCGAAGTCGTTGAAATCGTGCGCCGGGGTAATTTTCACCGCCCCGGAGCCGAGGGCCGGGTCTGCGTACGCATCGGCGACGATCGGGATCCGCCGGCCAACCAATGGCAGGGTCACGAATTTGCCGACCAGCGATTTGTAGCGCTCGTCGTCAGGATGCACCGCAACGCCGCTGTCGCCGAGCATGGTCTCGGGCCGGGTCGTCGCGACGATAATGTAATCGCGCGTCTCGGTTCCGGCGGGCTTGCCTTCGGCGTCGACCAGCGGAAACTCGAACGTCACGCCATCCGCGAGCGGATAGCGCAGATGCCACATGTGGCCCGCGACTTCGATGTTCTCGACTTCGAGGTCGGAAATCGCGGTTTCGAGGCCCGGGTGCCAGTTGACCAGCCGCTTGTCGCGGTAGATCAGGCCCTTGTTGTAGAGATCGACAAACACCTTGGTCACGGCGCGGACCATCTGATCGTCAGCCTCGCCGTGCTCGCCGAGCGTAAAGCGCTCGCGGCTCCAGTCGGCCGAGGCGCCGAGGCGTTTTAGCTGATTGATGATGGCGCCGCCGCTCTCGGCCTTCCACTCCCACACGCGCTCGACGAATTTCTCGCGGCCCATATCGCGGCGGCCCGGGGCCTGCATTTCCATAAGCTGCCGCTCGACGATCATCTGTGTCGCAATGCCGGCATGGTCGGTGCCCGGCTGCCATAGCACATCGCGACCGCGCATGCGGTTAAAACGGGTCAGAATGTCCTGGATGGTGTTGTTGAGCGCATGGCCGACGTGGAGGTTGCCCGTCACATTCGGCGGCGGGATGACGATCGAGAACGGCTTTGCGCCCGGCTTGGCCCCTGCCCCGGCGGCAAACGCGTTGACCTTCTGCCACGCGTCATAAATGCGGCCTTCGACGGCGCCCGGCTCATAGTTCTTGTCGATCATCTTCAATCCAACAGCAAACGCCCGCCGAAATCGAGGATTCGGGCGGGACGAGATTAGGTGAGCAATGACTTAGAAAATGGGGCGACCGCTCGTCAACTGCAACCGAACAGCGCGATGGCAACCGCCCGCGACTTATTCGACGCCGCGGGAGATACGGGCGATTTCCTTTTCGACCACTCGCTCGACGAGCGTCGGCAGATGTTCGTCGAGCCATTCCTTGAGCATCGGCCTGAGCATCTCGCGCATCATCGCCTCGATCGTCAGACCCGGCGTGCCGACGCCCAGATTATTGAGACGGACAAGATTGGCGCGCACCGCGGCATTCGTCGCCGGCTCCAGCAGCTCCTCGGCGATATCGGCGGAAAGATTGCGGTCGGGCATTGGCGCCGCCTCGGCAGCCGTCGGGCGTGGACGCACCGGCTCGACAGCGACCGGCGCAGCAGCCACTGGGGTGATCGGCGCGGAAACGGGTGGCATATCAACTTTCTCGATATCGAAGGTTACATCGTCGGGGTCGATGAACTCGGCGCGCAGCGCGTTTGCGTCCTCGTCTTCGGTTTCGTCGTCGACGTAGGCGTTCGAACTCACGGACGTGGACCGCCCGACCTGCATATCGCGCAAGATCTGGTCTCGCGACAGTGGCAGCGGATCGGGCTCGGTTACGGCAGGCAGCTCGACGTCGGACGTCGTCTCCGACGCAATGGCGTTCAGGGGGTCCGGTCGCGCGGAAGCCGCGTCATCGTCGGCAATGATCTGCCGGATGGACGACAGGATTTCATCCATCGACGGTTCTTTAGTCGCTACTTTGTTCATCACTGCCTATCCATCGGCGGCTTCCCTGCCCGGGTTCCGGGGCTGCCTGCCTGTCCGCAACGCAAACTCGAAGGCGCGCTCGGCGCACCTGATTCGTTACTCATCAGTATAGGCCCGCAGTGCGATCCGAAAATGCCGCCTTTGTGCGGCGGCCCGGTTTCCACCAAAACTTGTCGGCCCACTCGCTGCGGATGGCGCAAAACAAAACCGGCCCGCATGAACGGACCGGCTTCAATTGCGTCAGTGCGTGACGATTACTTGAAGGAGCGCACTTCTTCCCAGGTGTCTTCGACCTTGCTGGTGTAGGCCTCGGCCGACTTAGCCGACGTCGCCAGACGCAGATCGGCGGGCGCCATCCGGCCAGTCGCGGCGATCAGCGTGAAGGCGGCGATGACCTTGCTGGCATTGGCACTGACCAGCGCTTCCTGGCTGGTTTCGAGTGTCGCTTCCTGATTCAGCACGTCGAGCGTAGTCTTCTGTCCAACATCGCGTTCTTGAATGACGCCCTGCAGCGCGAGCTGCCCGGCCTGGACGCCTGCATTCGCCGACTCGATCTGCGCCGCCGCGTTCTGCAGCGAGCTCCAAGCGGTCACCACCTGATCGTTGACCGAGAGCAGCGCCGACTGAGCGTCGAGCTGCGACTTGATGGCGCTGTTGCCGGCCTGGCGGGTAGCCGCCCCGAGCGCGCCGCCGGAATAGATCGGAACGGAGAGCGACAGCTTCACCGAGCCGCCGAACTGCATCGAGTCCCCAACCGATGAAGGAGCGCTGCTGAACGATGGTCCGAGCGCCCCCGTCAAGCCAACAGATGGGCCAAACGACGAATTGGCCGCATCGACGCCAGCCTGCGCCGCGCGAATGGCGGCCTTGGCCGCAAGGATCGAGGGATTATACGAATTGGACAGCGCAATCGCCCGATCGACGGTCGATGGGATCAGGGTGCCGTAGTTGAAGTCCGAACTCAGATTGCTCGGCTTGTGGCCGACCCATTGCACATAGCTGGCCTGGGCCGATTGCAGCGCGGCCATCGCCGCCTTCTGCGAGGCGACGCCGGAGGCGAGCGAAGCCTGTGCCTGGGCCACATCGATCTTGGTGCCCTCGCCGATATTCTGGCGATCCTGCGATGCTTTGACCTGGCTCTGGTAGAACGTCACCGAGTCAGTGCGCAACTTAACGAGCTGCGTGTTGAGGATGACATTCATATAGGCCTGCACCGCGTTCAGCAGCACCGTGGACTCGGCCGAACGCAGGTTCTCGTTGGCTACCGCGACCTGGGCGCGGGCCGCCTCAACATTGGCATCGGTCTTGTGATTGTCGTAGAGCGTCTGCGAATAGCCGAGCCCGACCGACGCCGACTGCACATTGGCGCCGATACCCTGCGACTCGCCAAACGTATCGGTGATGCTGGTGGAGGCGCCGAGAATTGGCCGGGTCGCCGCTTTCTGCAGCGCGATATTCTCCGCTGCAATCTTTACGCTCATCAGCGCCGACGTGATCGCCGGATTGTGGGCATAAGCGGCCGTAAGGGCCTGTTTTAGCGATTCCGCGCTCGCGCCTGACACGGAAACGCCGAGGAGCGCGACAGCCGTCGCCCCCACACGCGCACTAGTGGTAGAAAACATTACTAAGGGCCTCCTGCCCAGCCACACTATGCCGGGCATATGGTGTTAACAACCTGTTAGGACATCGCCTGTGGAAGATCGCTGTGCGATTCCGTCCAACAGTGATTCGGCGGCAACACTACCGGGCGTGAGGTCAGTAGAGCTGCGGCTTTTTGAGCCTACGTCAGAACACGAATTCGGCGGGAGCTTCACCTCCCGGCAATGGTGGCAGGGTGGTGTTGAACTCGGTCCGGCTGGCCACGTCGCGGCCAGATTTGACGAAAAGATGCGCCGCCGCAGCCGCCCCCTGCCGGATCAGCGCAACGAGACGTCCACCGTCGGCAAGCTGGGCCAGCAAGGCATCCGGAACGAGGTCCACGGCGCCTTCAAGAATGATGACATCGAACGGGCCTTCAGACCGCGCCCCGCTCTCGATCGGCGCTTCGATAATTTTCGCATTGCCGATACCCAGCGCTGCAAGATTCAACCGCGCCGCGGCGGCCAGCACCGGATCGCTTTCCACCGCCACCACCTGGTCGCAGAGGCTGGCGAGAACCGCCGCCGAATAGCCCGTGGTACAGCCGAGATCGAGCAGCTTGTCGCTTGTGTTGACTTCGGCCAATTGCACCAGTTTGCCGAATGGCGCCGGGGCCGACAGATAGCGCGGCGTTCCGGAACCGGTCAGCAGATGAGCCTCGTCGATATAGGCGAGATCGCGGCGCCCTGCCGGAACGAAGTTCTCCCGCGGCACCTGCGCCATAGCAGCCAATAGCCGGCGATCGGTTATCGCGCTGGTGCGGAGCTGGTTCTCAACCATCTTCTTCCGAGCGGCGGCGAAATCGATCATGGACACTTCCCGTTCGGATATCGATGCAGGGCTATGTCATTATCCGCGGCGGGTTCACGGTTCAAGGCCGCATTGTGGCATGGAAGCGACAAGCACCTATGCATTGAGCTCGATGACGGCCCCCCGCTGCATCGTGAGTCACCGGACCGCAGGCATGATGCTCGGTCATGTGAAATTGCAGCGGCGTTTTCAGTCGTTTTACGGGCTTCGGCGTACCGCCCGAGCACCAAGAAGGTGACAATGCGACATTGCTTGGTGAGACTTGTTTACTGACAGTCGCAATAATTTTGTGGCAATTAGCGATTTGTCCTACGTTCGCGCGTTACTGAAATCCGTGTGGAAACACGCTGATTCCAGAGGGGAACCGGGTATCGGTCCGCACATATGATCGCCTCGAAGGCCCTGACTGCCGCCTTGGTGTTGATAACGTTCGTGGCTGCAAGCGCTGGTTCGGCGCGGGCGACGGAAATTTATATTCACGACACCGTAACGCTGCATTCCGGTCCCGGGAACAAATTCGCCACGGTCAGTACGCTGGGTGCCGGCGAGCAGGTTACAGTTCTCTTGTGCAACTCCGCCAATTGGTGCCGGGTGCAGAGCAATCTGTTCGAGGGCTGGGCGCCGATGGCTGAGTTGATACCGGTCACGGCCCTGGGCGCCGGCGGCGTTGTACTCAACGACGACACCAGCCAAACCTCGTCCAACGACGCCGATATCTCGGCAATCATCGCCAACTCGCCGAGCGAGTCTTCCAACTCCCTCTCGGGCGGTGGGGGCGGCAGCGACGCGACTGAGAGTATTTCCTCGTCCGGCGGCAGCAGCAGTGGCGGTGGCCTGTCGCTCTCCGTCGGCGGCAGCTCGCTCTTGAGCTTGAAGGTTCGCTGAGAGAAGCTCGGGCGACCGAGGGAATATTGCCGCGTCGGCAGCGTTCTCAATCAAGTCACGGCGCTAGGAGAGCTCAGATGACATCGCGACATCGTTGGCCGAGGACTGTGCTGCTGACTGCCGTCGCAGCGATACTTTGCGGAATGGCCGTTGCGCCGGTCCAAGCTCAGCTGATCCACCGCAGCCCCGACGGCAACACGCTGCTGATCGATCCGATCCTCTGCCAGACCGACTATCAGGTCCGCCAGGCTATAGCCGGTCAGGGCTTTACCAACATTGCCCTCAACGCCCCGATCGAGGATCGCATTCGGGTTCGCGCCACCAGGGGGAAGACGGTCTATCTGATCGACTACAACCGTTGCCGCGGCCGGGTGATCAGCATCCAGCCGCTCCGCCCGGCGAACTGACGGCCACGATCTAAAGGTCCATCAACCGGCTGAAATCGGTGACCGGCGGAACGACCCTGGCGATCAGCTGAATGTCCTCCTTCGGCGTGCCTGCGGCGACCAGCTTGTCATTGAGAAAATCGACGATCGAGCGCTGCAACGCGCCGTAAGCCGGGTGCTTCGCCCAGAACCGGCAGGTCAGCACGACGTTGGTGTTCGTAAGCGTTTCGACGAACACCTCCGGCTCAGGAGAGTTGAGTACGCGGCTGTCGGCCCGCAAGGCCGTCTCGATCGCCTCGGCCGCTGGCCCTTTGCCGTCACCGGCCAGCGTGACGCTGACCGCCAGCATGCGGCGTGGAGCGCGGGTGTGGTTCCGCAACGCAAAGTTCCAGACCGTCGAATTGGGCGCAAACAGCCGCGCCCCGTCGAACGTCCTGAGAATGCAGGAGAAAAGCCCCGTCTCCTCGACAAACCCGGCCTGATTGTTGACCTCGATATAGTCACCGATCGTGAACGGCCTGAGCCACAGCAGCATGATGCCGGCAGCGATGTTGCTGAGCGTTCCCTGCAGCGCGAGGCCGATCGCCAAACCGGCGGCGCCCAGCACGGTCAGCAACGTCGTCGTTTCAATCCCCAGCTGATTGAGCAGCAACACGACGATCAGGATGAAAAGGCCGTACCTGACGACCGCCACCGCAACCGGGCGCAATGTCGGATCGATGCGGCGCGTGCCGATCAGCATCTTGTCAAGACCGCGCGTGATCCAGCGCGACAGCAACAGCCCCGCAACCAGAATGACGACGGCGGCAATCAGGCGCGGAGCAAAGGCGGCGGCCCAGGTCCAGGCGACCATGGCTAGGCCCGTGACCTGATCGGGCGCGATAAGACTGTTCATTTCGCTACTGTTACGCTTGAGGGATGGAACGCCTGCCGCAACGGACGCGTGTTGGGCGAGGTTCCGTGCAATGCGCCGGCCGACCAGCAGAGGTCAGCCGCAGTTCCCGGTTAACGCACGATTCGGGCGCGTCTACGATCCAATAGCAACGCCGCGCTGCCGCAGCAGAAAGTCTCCTCCGATTGGCGCTTGCTTAACAAATGGCCCTTATTTAGTAACACCGCCGTGAGGCCACGTGGCGGAGTGGTTACGCAGCGGATTGCAAATCCGTGTATTCCGGTTCGATTCCGGACGTGGCCTCCAAACACTCCTCAATTCTTAGCCGCACCTATCGCTCTTCCTTGGCGATTTCGTTGATCATGGCACGGCCGGCGATCAGCATCTCGGCGACGAAGCAGGACAGCGCGCCGAGTAGCGACAGCAGGGCCAGGCCGAATTCAAGAAATACCACCAGCGACGGCGGATCGGCGCCGAGTGTGCCGACGAAGATCGTCACGGTCGCAGCGCAGGTGAACGCACCGGAGATGCCGCCGAGAACAACAGCCGCCTGCAGCGCCACAGTACGGCGGCGCAGCGCATTGATATCAGCCGAGAGGCCGACGACAACCTGCTTGCCCTCGAGCCGGGCCCGGGCGATGGCATTGACGCGATCGGCTACGCGCGCCAGCCGGCCGGTGAAAACGTTGAGGAAGCCGGCGATCGCCGTCAGCAGAAAGACTGGCGTCAGCGCCACTTGAATGAGATGCGCCGGGCCCTCGATCGCCGCCCCGGTCACCGCACTTGCCACCCCGTTCAGCATCGCCCCGCTCCCCTTGCATCGCTGAGGCTACGCTATGCGATTCCAACGCACAATTCGGACTTGGCAAAGCCGCATAAAGCCGCTAAACGGACCCACCTTCTCGAAGGCCCCAGGTCTTCCGCGATAGCTCAGTTGGTAGAGCAATCGGCTGTTAACCGATTGGTCGTAGGTTCGAGTCCTACTCGCGGAGCCAATTCTTTTCCCACATCGAGAGATTTGATCGTCCGCCTATGGCCGAAGCTTGCCGAGGCGAAACCAGCACTTTTGTGCCACCTTATCTGCCTCATTCTGCCCCTCTTTGACGCCAACCCTACCGGTAGACGATGAGTCGGGAGGCAGATGGATGGCGGTCAGCTCTTGGTATGTGGTGGTTGAGAGCCTCGGGCAATGGTGGGTCGATTGCGAAGGAAAGCCATTCGGGCCCTTCGACGACATCGCCGATGCGACAGACGGGGCGATCAAGCTTGCCAGTACCTTCGGCGACGATGACAGGCGCCTTCAGGTGATGGTGCCCAATGGCGTCGGAGGCTTTGAGATCGCCTGGGAGCAGCTCGCGGAGAAGAGCAACTAGACGCCCTCCCGGCGATCACACCTCTCTGGGCGGCGTTGGTCCTGGGTTGCCCAGCGGGTCATGAGCGGGCGGCATGCCCGGAATGGGGCCAGGGTCTTCGCGCTGCGGCGGCAGCGGTTCTTCCGGAACTGGCGGATCGGGCGGCATTTCACCGGGAGGTGGAACCGGGTCGCGAACCGGCTTGGGCTTAGGTTCTTCGGGCATCGGACTCTCCTCTGTCCTGATGCAACGCCGCCCAATGCCGTCCGTTCCGGCATCAGCCCGCCAGGGCCCCGTTCTATTCCGGCCTTTCCGAATCGCGTATCAGCGTCCTGAGCGCGGGAGCCCCCTCAGCGCCGCTTGTAGTTTGCGATGAGCGATACACCTCAGCCCCCCAACATTTATGTCGGCACGCCCTGCTTCGGGGGGATGGTGACGACCGGCTATATGATGTCGATGCTCGGGCTCATGCAGTATGCGGAGAAGGCGGGCTTTTCCGTCAGCATCAATCTGCTCGGCCGCGACTCCCTCGTGACGCGGGCCCGCAACACCATCGTTGCGGAGTTCCTCGAGAGCAATGCGACCCATCTGATGTTTATCGACGCGGACCTGACGTTCGAGCCGCAACTGGTTCACCGGATGCTCGCCTTCGACGAGGATGTCGTTGCCGGCATGTATCCGGCCAAGGCCTATCTCTGGGATCCCCCGGCACGGCTCCGGGAGAAAGAGCCGCTGCAGACGGCCATGCTGCAATATGTCGGCAAATTCTGTCAGCCACCGGAGCTGGAGCGGCGCGGGCCGTTCGCTACCGGGGTCTATTGCGCGACCGGCTTCATGCTGATGAAGCGCAACGTGATCGAGCGGCTGATCGAAGCCAATCCGGATCGCGCTTACTCATCGGACCACGTCTACGTCGCGGGCAAGGCGAAGCGGCAATATCACGCGCTGTTCGAGTGCATGATCGACCCAGACACCAAGGAATATCTCAGCGAAGATTTTGGTTTCTGCCGCCTGTGGCGGGCGCTCGGCGGCAAGATCTGGCTCGATGTCGAAGGCGCCCTCACCCACACCGGCCCCTACGATTTCGCCGGCGACCCGGCGCTGCGCTTCGGTAAGAGCGAATAGCGGACCGCCTGCCGCACTGCGGTTTCGAGGCCGGCAACCGACCTCGAGACCCTTCGCATTCGCAAAGTTCAGGGCCGACCGGCCCTACTTCTGCGCCGCCGCCGCCACACAATCGTCCTGCGTGTGGGACGGTGGCTTGTCGGTCTCCGTCAGCAGTTGGGCAGCGGCCACCGTGGTATAGTCGCCACCCATCGCCGTGAGATCGGTCACGCCATCGGCCGTCAGCAGCGGTTCGGCCTTCGCAAAAAGCGCGGCCGCATTGTCGGAGGCAATTTTTGCTTTGGCGGCGTCGTCTTTTTCCGCAGCCGCCAACAGCGTGAAAGCGGCGCCACACCAGGTCAGCAGATCGGCTTCCGGGGAAACTTTGGCAGCCGCTATTGCTGCTTTCGCCGCCGCCAGGTCACTTGCGTCATCCGCAAATACCGGCGTGGCGAGCGCCAATGAAAAGATCAGCGCTGTCCGTAAGATTCGCATTATTTCCCCCCTCTCCATGAAGCACTCAACATTCAACCGGCATTCAATTATCTGCGCAAGTCAGTTTTCCGACATCGGGAAAATATTAAAATTGTTCAGCAAAAAGGCCCGGCAATTTGTTGCCGAGCCTCAATACGTCAATTTGCTCTATGGCCTGCGGACGACCGCAGAAAACTACCAGTTGATGTACTTCTTGAACGTGGTCAACATATCGCGCCAGATGGAGAATTGATCGTCGAGCCCTTCCTCGGTACCGCCGGGGCTCAGGTCGATATCCATCTGCAGCCAGGGGTCGTCCTTGTCGTCGACATAGGCCTTGGCCCAGCGCTTGGTGCTGTTCCAGTCGTTCATCTTGGTAGCGTTCCAGGCGCCTTTCGTGTCGAAGCCGATCGAGAACTGGATGGCCGTGCAGGTCGGCGTGTCGTGGCAATCGTAGGTGTCGATGAAAAAGTTCGAACCATCCGCCGCAGTCGAAACGGTCTTGCTGCCATCCTTGTTGGTAGTGATCTGGGCTTTGTAGCCGTTATCCTGCAGCCAGCTTGCGATCTGCTCGGCCGTCATGCCCTTGGCGGGCAGATCTTTGGCGAGGGTCGGGCCGGACATCAGGCCTAGGGCGAGAACAACGGTGCAGGCGAGGAATATGTGCTTCATGAAAATATCTCCAGCTGACTTGCGGGCGCGAATATCTAGCGCCAAACGAGAGCGATTGTCAGTATCAGTCGAATGACAGTCCTGAACAAATCTTACGGGTTGTTGTTATTTTGACGATTGCCCGAGCCACCGGCCTGAAGAGCAGCCGCTATCAGGACAGGCCGTCTTGGCCGGCAGGCAACACACTGCGGACGGCCAATTCACATCGGCCGCCGGCCTCAGTTGGGCAGGCCGTAAGGGAGTTCGATCAGGCGAACGCCGCCAACTTCCCAAAATGCTCGGCAAGCAGATAGTAGACCGTGACCCGGTTCCTTGTCCGGTCGGCCTTCATTTTGTCGCCTACCGCCAGAATCGCCTTGTCGAGATCGGCATCCGACGCGGTGAGGCCGAGCTTTTTCTTGAGGAAATTATCGCGCACCCTTGCCGTTTCCTCCTTGTCGGTAAACGACACGAGAGAGGAGTCGCGGTGCTGCAGGGCAATGCCGCAGTACCTGACGATCCCCGCAATCGCTTTCGCGTCCGCGTTTGGAGCATATTTCTTGACGTCAGCCGCCCAGTCTTCAGCCATTCGTGCCTCCTCGGATTGCTAAACAAAGCAAGTAAACGACCGGAAAGGCACCGGCGTCAATTGCCGTAACGGGTGCATGGGCGCCCTGCCCACTTTGCTCGCGTGACGGGTGGCAAATGGCGCCCGCAGAGACTAGGTATCAAGGGCACGCGAGCGGAGGCGAAGATGTTCCTTGGGCTGAGCGCGGAAACGCTGGCACGGTTCCAGTTCGCCTTTACGATGTCGTTCCACATCGTCTTCCCGGTGTTCACCATCGGGCTCGCCAGCTACCTCGCCGTGCTCGAAGGGCTCTGGCTGATCAAGCGTGACGCGGTCTACCTCAAACTCTTCGATTACTGGAAAACGATCTTCGCCATCACCTTTGGCATGGGCGTCGTCTCGGGCATCGTCATCAGCTACCAGTTCGGCACCAACTGGGCGACGTTCTCGGACAAGGCGGGGCCGGTCATCGGGCCGCTGATGGGCTACGAGGTGCTGACGGCGTTCTTCCTCGAGGCCGGCTTTTTGGGGATCATGTTGTTCGGCCTCAAGCGGGTCGGGCCGGGCCTCCACTTCTTCGCCACCATTCTGGTTGCTGTCGGGACGCTGATTTCCGCGACGTGGATCATTTCGACCAATAGCTGGATGCAGACTCCGGCCGGCTACGCCATCAGCCCCAACGGCCAGTTCGTGCCAACCGACTGGTTCGCGATCATTTTCAATCCATCGTTCCCCTATCGGCTCGTTCACATGGTGCTGGCGGCCTATCTCACCACCGCATTCATGGTGGGCGCGGTCGGCGCGGGGCACCTCCTCGCCAACCCGGCCAACCGGCAAGCGCGGATCATGCTGTCGATGGCGATGTGGATGGCGGTAATCGTCACGCCGCTGCAGATCGCCGCAGGCGACACACAGGGACTAAATACGCTCGAATTCCAGCCGGCCAAGATCGCCGCGATCGAGGGCGAATACGAAACCACCAAGCCGGCACCGCTGATCCTCTTCGGCATCCCCGACGATTCGGCCGAAACCACTCACTACAAGATCGAGATTCCGCTGCTGGGCTCGCTGATCCTTACCCACACGCTCGACGGCGAGCTGAAAGGCCTGAAAGAGTTTCCGAAGGATGCGCGGCCCAATGCGCTAATCCCGTTCTTTACCTTCCGCATCATGGTGGGCCTTGGCTTCCTGATGCTCTTCGTGGGGCTATGGTCGCTGGTGCAGCGCATCCGGCGCCGGCTTTACACCGACCGCTGGCTGCACCGTGCCGCGCTGGTGATGGGGCCGGCGGGATTCATCGCGGTGCTGGCTGGCTGGTACACGACCGAAACCGGCCGTCAGCCCTTCACCATCTACGGACTGATGAAGACGGCCGACAGCCTGTCGCCGGTCTCGGCGCCGGCGGTAGGGACATCGCTCATCGCCTTCATCATCGTCTACTTCATCGTCTTTGGCGCCGGCGTGTTCTACATGTTCCGCCTGATGCGCCGCACGCCTGACGAAGGCGGTGGCGACAGCGAGCTGGGGGACGGCCCGACGCGCGCCGCCGGCATCACGCCCGCGCAGCAGGTGGCGGAAGCGGGAGGCGACCATGCCGTTTGATCTCGCCACTATCTGGGCCGGCCTCATCGCTTTTGCGGTGCTGGCCTACGTCATGCTCGACGGCTTCGATCTCGGCATCGGCATTATGTTCCCGCTGTTTCCGGACAAGGCTGACCGCGACCTGATGACCAATTCGATTGCCCCCGTCTGGGACGGCAACGAAACCTGGCTGGTGTTCGGCGGCGGCGGGCTGATGGCGGTGTTCCCCCTCGCCTATGCGGTGATCTTCCCAGCCCTCTACATCCCCATCATCCTGATGCTGCTGGGCCTGGTGTTCCGCGGCGTGGCGTTCGAGTTCCGCTTCCGCACCAATCGCGGCCGGGTATTGTGGGACTGGGGATTTGGGCTCGGCTCGACGGTCGCCGGGCTGATGCAGGGCATCGCGCTCGGTGCGCTCGTGCAGGGCATCAAGGTTGAAGGGCGCGCTTATGCCGGCGGCTGGTGGGACTGGCTGACGCCCTTCAGCATCCTGACGGGCATCGCCGTGGTGATCGGCTATGCCCTGCTCGGCGCCTGTTGGCTCAACCTCAAGACGCACGGCGAGATCCAGGCTAAATCGCGCCGCATCGCGCTTGCCGCCGGCATCGGTACGCTGGTGTTGATCGGCGTCGTTAGCCTCTGGACGCCCTTCGTCAATCCCGTCTACTTCGCCCGCTGGTTCGCCTTCCCCACCGCGATCTTCTCGGTGATCGTGCCGGTGCTGGTGGCGGCTTGTGCCTACGCGCTGTGGTACGGACTCAGCCACGACAAGCACCTGCAGCCGTTTCTCGCCGCGCTCGCGATTTTCGTGCTGAGCTTCGTCGGGCTTGGGATCAGCTTTTACCCCTACATCTTGCCCGGCGCCCTGACCATCGAAGCCGCGGCCGCCCCCGACAGCTCGCTCGCCTTCCTGCTGGTCGGCGCCGCGGTGCTGATCCCGCTGATCCTCATCTACACCGCCTTTGCCTACTGGGTCTTCCGCGGCAAGATGGACCCCAACGAGGGCTATCACTGATGGCCGCAACGAGTCAGCGGGCGTCGAAAGGACCGCCCGTGAACACGGGCGACCAACCGGCTCGCCCTGCCCTAGCCTCCCGTCTGCTGTGGTTCGTCGGCCTATGGTTGGCCGGCGTCGCCGCCGTTGCGGCGGTCGGCCTCGTCATCAAGCTGATGCTGAAGGGGTGAGCGCCGAGCCGGTCTAGCCTACTCGTCATACCCGAAGTGCTTAACCCACTTCTTGAGCACTGCAGTTTCTTTGGTCTCGAACAGGAACTTGTAGTTTTCCCGTGACGACTGCACCCCAATCGAAAGGCCTGATCGGACTTTTTTGTATGACGGCGTTTTGGCAAAGCGCTTGTCAGCTGCCTCAACGAAATTGAGGACAGCGTCATCCCAGCCGACGCCGATGAAATCGAGCACCCGCTCTAGCGTTGGGCGAAAGTCCTGAACGAGGTCTTCGTAGCGAACGTAGCAGACGCTTGGATCGTCATTGAGCGAATGAACGCTGAACCACTCCGCCATAGTCCGATCATAGAGTGCAACTGCATCAGCGATCGTCCGAAAATTCTCCATCGCAGGGTTGTGCACGAAGTTCTGCCTGAAGCAGCTCAAGACAACGTCGTTAGGATGCCTGATGGAAAATATGTACTTCATCGAAGGCAAGATTTTCCGAAGATATCCGGCATCGCCAGACGCCAGTGGCATTTTGTCGATCTTGATCACATCGGCCGACTTCTTGCTCTGGCGTGCTAATTCATCAAAATATTGATCGCGAGCCTCGCTCGCCAGATCGGATGACACCACGCGTGCATTCGGCGTAAAACGCTCCAGCCACCTGGACATCCTGGATTGAGCTGGCGTTTCTTCAAACGTCTCAATTTTTGGATGAGCTGCAAGGGCGTTCTCCAGCAGCGTCGTTCCCGATCTAGGGAATCCGACCATCATAAGGTGACTGGCAATCCGTGCGTCAGTCTGTTCGCCCTCGAATGTATAGGCTACGTGTCTGTCCAGCGCCCTGTAGTACGCTTTCGGGTCAACGCTCGCATCGCGGTTTGTCCTGTTCATGCGCTGATAGGCCGCGTAGGAATCATGAAACGACGCTAGGGCATCAAGAGACTTCGCGCGAACCTCTAGGTTAAAGGCGTTCAGAACAGCGTTGGGACTGCTGAGCGGCACCTGATCCAGCAACTTCAGCGCGGACTTGTGGTCGCCAGCCTCGGCCGCGAGTGTGGCCCGAAATATTCGCGATTCGGACTTAAACACGCCGGCTGTTTCAAAGGCTGCGCACACATCGTTGACGAGCTGACTTTGGTTGGCGCTTTGAAGCGCGATCAGCAGGTGAAAAGGTCCGTTCGAATCCATCGGACGCGCAAGCAGCGAGCGCACGAAATGCGGCACCGATGCGCGCCAGCCCCCCGCCCGCTCAGCGTTGGATTCGGCGCTCCATAGATATTCCGGAGCGCCGTGGGCCATGTACAGCTCAATATCAAGCTCCGCCATGCGCTCATAGTCCAGCGAGAGTTCAGACCTCATCCGCTCGGTCATCAGCGCGTCGACATCTTCGCTCTCAATGGCCGCGGCCCGCTCGGCAAAATTGTACGCGTAGACGGAAAGAAAGAAGGGAAAGGCGCGACGCTTCACTGCCCCCCTGTGAGCATTGGCGAGCACAAGCTCCGCTTGGGCAGACCAGATCGCCTTGAGATCGAGCAGTGCGACCAGGGCAGCCACACGCAACGGCTCTTCCGAGGCATTCAACAAGCCCTGGTAGTAGGCCGGCACTCCCTTGGACAACGATCGAAGGAATCCGAGCTCATTGATCGCCAGAGCAACCGCGTCATCAGACTGCGGAGGCGCTACCCGCTCGCCGTTATGCCGTGCACTCAACCGCTACCACTCCTAGGACGTTAACGGCGATGCCACTGCAGCGCTCGAAATGGAAAAGGCCGAGCCCAACTGGCCCGGCCTGATCTAAATGCGGATGATTGCCCGAGAGCAACTACTAGAAGTGATAGTTCAGCCCAACGCGAACGGTGCTGTCCGTGAGGTGAATGCTGGTATTGCTGTTGATCGCATCGCTACCGTAATCGCTATAGCGATATTCGACGTTTGCCGAGAGGTTATCCGCCAGCATGAATTCCACGCCTGCACCCACAGTCCAACCCGTGTCGGTCGCGAAGGTGTCGACGTTGAAATTGTTCCAGTTGGTGCCAACGTTCGCGAAGGCCACGCCCGCCTCAATATAAGGCAGGAACTGGCCGGCGTCGTAACCGAGACGTCCGCGAATGGAGCCTTCCCAATCCGTCTTGGCGTGGTAGCCGGGGTTGTTAGCGAAGTCGCCCGACTCACCAACCCAATCGACGTTACCTTCGATACCGACAACGAACTGGTCGGCGATGTGGAAGTTATAGCCAATCTGGGCGCCGACCAGGAAACCAGTCGGGCTAGAAGTGGTAACGGTGCCACTGGAATCCGACAAATCAGCCGTGCCCCAGCCGTAGCCGATGCTGGCGCCGATGTAGGGGCCGTCCCAATTCGTCGGGGCGGGAGCAGCCATCGCCGGAGCGGCAGCCATAGGAGCTGCGAGGTCTGCGGCCATTGCACCGCCGGAGACGGCGGTAAGAGCAGTCGCGGCCAATAGGGTCGTGATCAAAGTCTTCATAGATAGGTAATCCTCTTAGTTGTAACCGCGCTTCCACACAGCGACTCACGCTGCCAATGTGACAGATTCTCGCCACAAAACTGGCGCGCCGCAACCCTCTTACCAGCGCAAAATTGCCAAAGTCAAAATATGAAGGCCGGCCCCAGAAGGCCGGCCTTCATTTTTGGTGGACTGCGACCTAAAAGTCGCTGCCGCTTAGAAGTGCCAGTTCAGACCGACCTTCACGACACTGTCGGTGAGGTGGATGGTCGGCGGGATGCCGCCAGTGTTGTACACAGCCGAACCGTAATCCGCGTAGTTATAGGAGATGAAGCCCGAGAGGTTCTGGGTCAGCATGTACTCGACACCGACACCGACCGTCCAACCGGTCTGCGTCTGGTTGGTGCTGGTCGGCCCGGAGTTGCTGCGAGTCGAATTGGCGAACGCCACGCCCGCGTCGACATAGGGCAGGAAGCCATCAACGTCATAACCCAAGCGGGCGACGATGTTGCCATCCCAGTTGATCCTCTGCGTCGTCGTGCCAAACGCCGGAACCGAGCCAGACTCGTTGCTCCAGTCGAGGTTACCTTCAACGCCAAGAACGATATTGTCGCTGACGTGGAAGTTGTAACCAATTTGGCCGCCGATCAGGAAGCCCGTCGGGCTGATGTCATTGGTGCCGGGGCCGGACGTGTGGTCTGCAAAACCCCAGCCATAACCAATGTTCGCGCCAATATAGGGGCCGTCCCAATTGGTCGGCGCGGGCGCAGCCATTGCGGGCGCGGCAGCGGGCATTGCGAGATCGGCGGCCATTGCGCCACCCGACATCGCCACAACAGCGGCAGATGCCAGCAGAATCTTTCCAGTCATATTCATCATTATGCCTCCTTAAGAGCTTGACCGGATTATCCCCCAACTATTGTCGTTCGCCAGCGAAAAACGAGCTTTTGCCCCTGTTCCTGCACACTTCCACCCCTGTTGTGCCATTTTTGCCTCAATTTGCCACGTGGCCAAACAAAAGCGGCCGAACCCAAGGGGCTCGGCCGCTTTTCGATCGTGACGGCCTTGCGGCCGCAGAGACTAGAAGTGGTAGTTCACGCCAACGCGGAGCGTATTGTCGGTGATTCCGACGGACTCGCCGTTGTAGGTCTGGCTGCCGTAGTCGCTGTAACGGTACTCGACATTGATCGAGACCGGATCGGCAACCTTGAACTCAACGCCAGCACCGGCAGTCCAGCCCGTGTGGGTGTTGCTCGCCGAAATGCCGCTACCCGACGCAGTCGCATTGGTGAACGCCACACCGGCCTCGACGTAAGGCAGGATGCCGTCGAGATCGACGCCCAACCGGCCACGGATAGAACCGTCCCAGTTGCGCTGCAGGGTACCAAAGCCAGCGAGCGAGCCGCTCTGGTTGTCCCAATCGACGTTACCTTCAACGCCGGCTACC
>Ga0105237_10000173_pt1 | contig 90612 bp, 89 predicted proteins | sample KBSC24metaG_FD_81520 | JGI IMG/M metagenome (GOLD analysis project Ga0105237, IMG submission 81520) | Corn rhizosphere microbial communities from Kellogg Biological Station, Michigan, USA - KBS C2-4 metaG | ecosystem: Host-associated > Plants > Roots > Rhizosphere > Soil | place: Michigan, USA...
ATTCCACGATCAGGTGATAGGTTTTCCCCGTCATTTCCGTCAACTGGTCGGTATGTTCGCGGATCTCCTGCAGGATATGTTTCGGGCTGAAATCTTTGATCGCATGCACGGCATCCATCCGCAAGCCGTCGGCATGGAAATCCCGGAACCACATCAGTGCATTCTCGATAAAATATTGTCGCACCGGGTCGCAGCCGGCATCATCAAAATTGATGGCATTGCCCCAGGGCGTCTTATATTTTTCGGTAAAATAGGGGCCGTAATTGCTGAAGTAATTTCCCTCCGGCCCGAGATGGTTATAGACGACATCAAGGATTACGGCCAGCCCTTTCCGGTGGCACAGATCGATGAGTTCCCTCAGCCCGTCAGCGCCGCCATAGCTGTGCTGAACAGCGAAAGGATAGACGCCGTCATACCCCCAGTTGCCTTCGCCGGGGAATTGCGCCACCGGCATGAGCTCGATGGCATTGACGCCCACGTCCAAAAGGTGGTCCAGTTTATCGCCGATGCCCCGGAACGTACCCTCGTTTGTAAACGTTCCGGTATGCAACTCGTAAATGATATAGCCGGCAAGATCGGGGTTTTGCCATTCTGTGTCCTGCCAGTCATAGTCATCCAGGCCAAGAGCCACCGAAGCGCCGTGCACATCGGGCTGTACTAAAGAAGCAATATCCGGAAATGACTTGCCGTCCAGCCCGAACTGATAGGACATGCCGGGCTTTAACTCGGGTGTTAGCAGCCTCCAGTAACCGAATTCTTCCCTCACCATCTTGATTTCCCCGCTGTCCAGGACCAGTGTTACTCGTTCGGCATCCGGCGCCCAAACCAGTACCTCCGCCAGGCGGTTCCGGAAATTAACACCAATGTTTCTTTGCCTCATGTCCATTTGATTTACTTTATATTTTTGAGTAAGACCACCGACCTTCCTTCGATCTCCATGACTTCCCCGGCTTTAAAGTGTTCCGCTTCCTGCTGGCCGCTATTGTGGGTTGTTAGCACCAGTTCCCATTCGGCGCCATATTTGTCCTTTGGCAGCTGGTAGGGGATGCTTTCCGAGTGCGCGTTGAAAATGATATAGAAACTGTCGTCTTCGACCCGTTTGCCCTCGGAGTCAACGGCATGGAGTCCTTTGCCGTTTAAATAGACCGCGACCGATTTGGCAAAACCTTCGCTCCAGTGTTCTTCCGCCATTTGCTGGCCGTCAGGCAGGAACCAGGCAATATCTTCCGCCTCACCTTCTGCTACCTTATCGCCGTGGAACCAGTATTTTCGGGAGAAGACCGAGTGTTCGTTCCTCAAACGGATCAGCTTTGAGGTAAATTCCAGCAGGGTCTGGTCTGCCGTTTCCCAGTTGATCCAGGAGATCTCGTTATCCTGGCAGTATGCGTTGTTATTACCGCCCTGTGTCCTGCCCAGTTCATCTCCGGCGACCAGCATCGGCACACCTTGCGAAAGGAACAGCGTTGCCAGGAAATTCATTTTCTGTTTTTCGCGCAGCGCATTGATCGCCGGGTCCTCCGTCGGGCCTTCGGCGCCGCAGTTCCAGGAGCGGTTATGACTCTCCCCGTCCTTATTATCTTCTCCGTTAGCATCGTTGTGCTTTTCGTTATAGCATACCAGGTCGTTAAGCGTAAACCCGTCATGCGCCGTGATAAAATTGATGCTGGCAGTCGGCCGCCGGTAATCTTTATACAGGTCGGAGCTGCCGGTGATCCGGTCAGCGAACTCCGCCAGGGTATTTTCCGAACCGTTCCAGTAATCGCGGATACAGTCCCGGTATTTGCCGTTCCATTCCGCCCAGCCCGGAGGGAACTTGCCTACCTGGTATCCGCCCTCGCCGACATCCCAGGGTTCGGCGATCAGCTTGACCTGCGATATGACCGGGTCCTGGTGAATGATGTCGAAAAAGGCGCTCAGGCGGTTCACTTCGTGCAGTTCCCGCGCCAGCGTAGCTGCCAGGTCGAAGCGGAAACCGTCCACATGCATTTCTGTGATCCAGTAGCGCAGGCTGTCCATCATCAGCCGCAAAACATTGGGCAGATAGGCGTTCAGCGTATTGCCCGTACCGGTATAGTCATTGTAATATCGCTTATCCTCCGTGAGCCGGTAATAGGAGGCATTGTCGATCCCTTTAAAGGAAAGCGTGGGGCCCATCTGGTTGCCTTCAGCGGTATGGTTGTAGACAACATCCAGGATTACCTGGATACCTGCTTTATGCAATTCTTTCACCATATTTTTGAACTCCGCTACTTGCTGGCCCTGGTTTCCGCTGGCTGAATAACGGGCATCAGGGGCAAAGAAGCCAAGCGTGTTATATCCCCAGTAGTTGCTGAGACCTTTTTCTTTCAGCGAGCGGTCGGAAACGAAATGGTGGACGGGCATCAGCTCGAGGGCGGTAATGCCCAGCTTTTTCAGGTAGGTAATGATCTCCGGGTGGGCGATCCCGGCATAGGTACCCCGGATTTGCTCGGGAACACCGGGGTGCAGTTTGGTGAGGCCCTTTACATGCGCCTCATAGATCACCGTATTATGATAGGCAAGCGAAGGGCTGCAGTCATCCTCCCAATCAAAATCCGGGTCTACGACCACCGATTTGGGAAGAAAGGGCGCACTGTCCGTTTCGCTGAAACTCAGGTCCTCATTTTCATTGCCGATCTCATACCCGTACAGCGAATCATCCCATTCGATGGTGCCCGAAATGGCTTTGGCATAAGGGTCCAACAGCAGTTTGTTGGGGTTGAACCGGTGACCGTTCTCCGGTTCGTACGGTCCTTCGACCCGGTAACCGTAAAGCTGCCCTGGTTTAAGCCCTTCGATGAATACGTGCCAGATCAGGTCCGTTTTCTCGGCCATCCTGATCCGTTCGCCCGGCGAATTGTCCGCATTGAACAGGCACAGCTCGACGCCGGTCGCATTTTCGGAATACAGCGCAAAATTAACGCCTTTTTTATAGACGGTCGCGCCTAGGGGAAATGGTTTTCCCGGTAGTATAGTTAAATTCATAGGTCGTTATTTTGTGTTATTCCGGCATCTCAGCCGGGAAATTCTTTGACGGTATATAATCAACAAATGCAAAAAATGTTTTCAATAATTTGCTCGGAAATTCTCCCGGCAGCAGGCGCTGAACCGGCCGCGCTGGCACAATTTTTGGCCTGATTGCCCGGATTCATTCGCGCTATGGAAGGCAAGGTTCCGCATATCGTTTTGACCTTATATGTCGTCCCGTTTTCGACGGCCTGCCAGCGCGCAGTAACCACGTTGACCAGGGTTCTGGAGGCTGGTTATAAAGGCCGCTATGAACTCCATGTCATCGATATCCGCGCAAATCCGGACGTGACCATCGCAAAAAATATCTATGCCGTTCCGCTGCTGGAAAGGGAGCAACCCTTACCCGTACGCAAACTCTTAGGGGATATGTCAGACGCCGCCACTTTGGAAAAGTTCCTGGGCTGAGCACTTACTTTAACCCCGCTTTCACTTTTTGGATCGCCGCAAGGTGCATCTTAAGTACCGGTAGCGTTTCATTCGCGAATGCTTTGAGCTCCGGGTCTTTCAGGCTTTTACAGGCATTGCTGAATTCCTGGATATCCTTTTGGTGGTCCCCGATCATATCGTCCACATAAGCTTTGTCAAAATCTTTTCCTGATTTGGCTGCAAGTTTCACCTTTGTTTTTTGCTCGAACTCGCTAAGGCTGTCGGCCAGCGAGATACCTTTCATTTTCGCCAGGGCGATCAGTTTTGCATTGGCAGCCGAATGGTCCTTCACCATCATTGCCCCGAAATCTTTAACACCTGCATCAGTTCCTTTCTCTGAGGCCAGCCGACCCAGCTGCACCTCCGCCATCCCTCCGTCTGCTGCGGCCACAGCGAACCGGGCGTCATCATGGCTCACTTTCATGACCAGGTCCTTTGTGATCGACTTGTTCGGATCGGCAACCGAATCCTTCATATTGTTCAGCGTGTCGGCCGTAGCTTTGCTATCCGTTTTATGGGTATTGTTACAGCCGGAAAGCAGCCCCGCCAGGGCGGGCGCAACTAAAAGAAATTGGTACTTTTTCATAGTGTTTGATTTAGATGTTTATTCGGTTAAAATAGGTAATGGTTTAATATTGGTTATCGCCGCCGCCTTCTCAGCCTGTAGCGGTTGACGAGTATCGCAAGCAGGATCACGAATCCCATGATTCCCAGCAGCATGCCTGTTTCCTTCACAGCGCCATGAGCGAACAGCACCGTAATCAGGATCAGCATGGCAAAAACTGGTAAGATCGTTTTAAGATATTTCACGTAGACTAATTCCATTTAAATATGTTTTACAGGCAAAAAGCGGAAGGGTATTAATACCCCGTCCGCATCTTGCCGCTTATTTGCTTTTGCTTCCGCCGCCGGATTTTGAAGCGCCGGTGCTTTTTTCTGATTTCCCGCCGCTCTTTGCGCCGGATTTTTTTGAGGCATCACTATCCTTGCTGTGACCCCCGCTTTTGGTAGTTGCCATACGATAAAATTTAAGATGTATAATTTGGTTAATTACGACAACACACTAAATTCCATGCCGTTCCGGTGCTAACCTAAAGTGGCACGGCAGAGTGTCTGAAATAAAATATGATTGTACAGAAACGCGAACATTTTAGGAGCTGCGGGCGGCGTTTAAGAATTAACCATGCCATGTTGCCTTTACTGTACGGAAAACATTTTCGTCTTCAATTGTTATATAATTAATCATACATCACCTATCATAACGCGGATCGTTTAAGTTTTCTTTCCTACTTACCGGCACACTCTATACTAGGTTAAATTTTATCGCTTGAACAAACGCATCTTAATTTTAGACGACCATCCGGCTATATTGGAAGTGGTTACCGAGGCGCTTCGCTACATGCAATTTGAAGTCTTGGATATCGCGCTTGGCAGCCTGCTGTTTACGGCTGTGCAGGATTTTGCGCCGGACCTGATCCTGCTGGATTACAAACTGGCGGATACCAACGGAGGCGACCTTTGCCGTCAGTTAAAGGAAATGCCCGAATACCGCCATATTCCGGTGATCATATTTTCAGCCTATTTTACGCCATCAGACAAAACCCGGCCGGGCGGCTGTGATGGCATCCTGTATAAACCGTTTGACCTGGAGTCCTTAATTTCTACGGTTTCAGCGCATCTGGCAAGCATGCCGGCAGAAACTTAATAATACCATTTGCAGATAACCCCACTGTTTCGGGAAACATCTGGGTGGCTCAGCAATGTTGAAAAATTCCTCGTCTCTATTATTGAAATGCCAAAATTTCAGTTGTACTCATTGCCAGCCGGTACTAGTTATCCCCGGCCCGGAAAAGAAAAGAAAAAGCAGGATTGCACAACCCACCCAACCCCGTCCTGCTTAATTAACTATAACTGACAGTGATCTAATCTGTTAGTTTCTAAGGCTATAACGCTTTATTTCTAAATAAATTATTTTCATTATAGTTAATTGCGAAAATATTTTTGCCAGTAAAGGAAGGCCCTATTAAGAGTTATCGGTAATTCATCGCTAACAATTCAGAACCGGATTATTTGCCTTATAAAACTTATAAAGGCTATTCGTGTTTGGATGGACATGAATCGTTTACAGCAAAAATTGGAAAAGATCGGCCGCGACGCCAGGAGCACGGCCAAAGCGGCAGGACTGCGCTATGTTTCAGATTCGGAACCTGGCTTTACACGGAAAAAGGCTGGCAAGGGTTATAGTTATTATGACGCGCAGGGAAATCTGGTTCGCGATAAGGAACTGATCGCCCGTTTTAACCGCCTCATTATACCGCCTGCCTATACGAGCGTCTGGATATCGCCCGCAGAAAACGGCCACCTGCAGTTTACGGGAGTGGATGCCGCGGGACGCAAACAGTACAGATACCACCTTTCCTGGAACCAATTGCGCAACCAGTCAAAATACCATCGTTTGCAGACCTTTGCAGCACACCTGCCGGCAATCCGCCAGCAAGTCGACCGCGACCTGAACCGGCACGATCTGGATCATGATAAGGTCGTGGCCCTTGTCATCCGCATCATGGAGCTGACGGCTATACGCGTGGGCAATGAATCGTATAAAAAACTGTATGGCTCTTACGGACTTACCACGCTCATGGACCGCCATGTCAAAATTGACGGGACGAAAATGAACTTTGAGTTCAGGGGTAAAAAGGGCGTCTTCCATAAGATCGCCCTGAACAGCCGCAAACTGGCGCGGCTGGTTAAGCAGTGCCGCGATATTCCCGGAAAGGAATTGTTCCAATATTATGACAGCGCGCATCAGCGGCATTTTATCGGGTCAGGAGATGTTAATGCCTACCTGAAAGCGATCACCGGTGAAGAATTCACGGCCAAGGATTTTCGCACCTGGGCTGGCAGCGTGAGTGCGTTGTATGCTTTTAAGCAGGTAGGGCAATTTGAAACGGTAACAGACTGCAAACGTAAAATCGTAAGCGTGCTGGACGAAGTGGCTGTCACGCTGGGAAATACGCGGACGGTCTGTAAGAAATATTATGTGCACCCTTCTTTGATCAAAAGCTACGAGGAAGGTACGATCTATAAATATATTGCACAGCTCGACGAGCAGCAATCGATCAATTCAGCGGAGCTCAACCTGGCGGAAAAGGCATTGCTTGACCTGCTGGAAAATGAAAAGATCGCGCCGGCATTCGGATAGGCGCTGCGGGCGGCGTCAATCTTGCTCTCTTTATGGTTGCTGTCGGTTGGTTTGGTTCGCGAATCAGTTTGTGCATGTATGTGCGCGCAGGGATTTACAAGATATCCTTAGGGCATAATTTTTTGCTGATTTAAAACAAATTCAGGCGTTTAAACGCTTTGTAATAAACCAAATATAAACATAATGAAGCCTATCCTTTGCATTACCGCCTTGCTGTCTGCATTGGGATTGACATCATTTTGACCGAATTAAGTTATGGGAACACTTCAACATATACAACACCAGATATCGGCGGTCAATGACCTGATCCGGATCAATAATGACCGGGTTACTGGTTACCAGAAGGCACATGATGATGTCACGGAACCCGAATTGAAGGCGCTGTTTGAGAAATACCGCGATCAGAGCGAACAGTTCGCCGCGGAGCTCAGGGAGCAGATCCACCAGCTCGGCGGCGAACCGGCAGCCGGCACGACCTTATCCGGGAAGTTTTACCGGACCTGGATCGACCTGAAAGCCAAGGTGACCGGCAAGGATGCGCTATCGGCACTCGCAGCTTGTGAATACGGGGAAGAGGTAGCAGAAAAAGCTTACCGGGAAGCGCTGGACGATAAGGAACTCATCTGGCAGGATAAGCCGGTAGTGACGCTTTTGAACCGTCACCTTAAAGCTCTCATTGCGGCTCACGAGCGGATCACGGACCTCCGGCAGCCAAAGAATAAAGTTTAAAATAAATATAACATTCAAAACATATGAAAAATCCATTAGAAAGAAACAGGAGCCAGGTGTTGATCCCGGTACTGGTCGGCGCAGCAGCAGCGGCCGCATTGGCATACTTCCTGATCTCCGAAGATACCGCAGAATTAAGAGACGAACTGAGTGAAAGCCTGGGGAAAGTTTGGGATAATTTCAGGGACAAGGCGATGGATAAGGTATCCTCGGTAAAATCAACTGCTGAACAAACAGCCAGTGAGGTCGCTTAATTTTAAAGAACTATGAGCAATTCTTCAAAAGTTGTGTTTGCATTATTTACGGGCATTGCCGCAGGAACGGTCTTCGGCATATTGATCGCCCCGGACGAGGGGCGTGAGAGCAGGCAGTTACTGCGCAAGTCTGTCAAAGGACTCAAATTATTAATAACGGAAAAAGCAGCTGATGAATTCGATCACTTGCATCGCTGGAAGGTACGAATGATGAATCTGGTAAAAGCGCAGTTGTTTGGTCCTGAGCCGGAAATGCCGGACGATTTGGAGCATGGTTAAGCATCGGCTGAACGGATGTCTTGAACTTCATAATCCTTTTAATAAAACTTTATAAGGTTCAGATTTCTAAACAATAAAAATAATATACGTCATGAATATTGATAACGAAGGAACGGACGAAAAACAATCAATTATAGAGCCGTCAGATAATTCAGTCAAACCAAATGCCTACCGGGTTGATGATGATGATAACCTGGAAGAAGAAGATCTGAAAAGAACTTTTTTATTTGGCGAGGGTAAAATGAAAAGCACGACCGACCCGGGCATGGAAGGGCAGGGGATGGGCGGCCAGAATTTTGGTAGTAATAACCTGACGCCGGCCGGTAATGATCCTGCAAATCCTCCACAGAACGCCGGGGAGGGAAATGCTTACTTCCGCCGTACGCAACCGGCCGAAGAGCACCCGGAAAATGAAAATTTCGTGGCGCGGGAACAGGAAGGCGGCCCGGGAAAGGAGGAGGCCGAAACCAATATACCCGGACCCAATGAACTGCCTGATCAGCAAAAAGTTGGTGAGGATAATAAAGAGGGCACACAGCAAAAGCCTGAACCTCAACAGGATTACCGGGAGGGGACTGCTGACGACGACGGTAGAAAAACATTCGGCGGGAAATAGAATAGGGGTGATGAGCATTGAAAATAAAGCGGTTTATAATAGGTTGGTGCTCAGAGGGACCAGGTAGTACAACCGTAAAGTCGCCCCCATTTTAACGCAATAATAGCACTATTCAATTTTTGGATATTAAATTTGAGAGCATTTAGCTGGGCTCAAAAAAGTTGACGTAATATGCGATACAAGCTTCGCATCTGCATATTCCGGTACGCTACTGATCTTTTTCCATTCCGCATCGCTTCCGAATGCCTTCCAGTGGCTGTCATGAGCAGCTATATCATCGAAAGTAACCATATAAATCAGGTTAGGGCGCGCTTCGCCAATGAGCGTTTCGCCAAAGAACACCGGGTTAAAACCCAGCCTTTTAAAAATGTCTATTTCTCCGGCATCGTTAAACATCTCCAGCTTCTTTTTGCCGGCGCCTTCAGTAGCATGCTCGTACCTTCGTAACTCAAATATCCGTGGTTTATCCGGGGGGACCTGAAGCTTTGGCGCATGTGCAAAAGATTCCAAAAGCGAACTTTCTATTCGTTCATAGGCCGGGTCTTCGGCCGGCGCAGCCAGGTAAGGTTTGGCCGCCTCCTGGTAAACGTTATCCTTCGCCATTTTATCTTTTACCATTATGAAATCGTCCAATGAACTATAGGGGATCAAAACATACAATTTGGTCTGGCCTGCTGGCTTAAGTTCGGTAAAAACTCCAACGTTCTTGATGCCCAGGCGGTTTAAAGCGGGTATGGCCGCATCTTTAAAATAATCTTCAACCAGCTTTTGCTGCTGCTCGGTTTTTAAGGTATAGGTCCTTAGTTCATAAAACTCGCTGCCAGTGCGTGCAGAAATGGCCACAGCTTTACTGATTTTCGGGATCACAGCCGTAGCAAGTGTTGTTAATACGGATGTTTTTACAAATGAGCGCCTTTTCATTATAATTTGGTTAAAGGTTATCCTGATCCAAATTTACCATTTATCATTATCAAATTGAGCGGGATTATTTGATGAATCGATTGCGATATGGAATCGAGATATGCCCCTTACATATTTTTTTAGCTCATTTTTATTTTCCTGAGGCCACTCCCCAAAAACAGGCATTCCTGATTTTAAGCCTGCTGATGCTATCTAATTTGATGAGTTGCTGGTGGCTTCCACCGTGATCGTTTATAAAGTACATCTGGCCGGTTACGTTGTCGAACGTGAATGAGGCGAGCATATCCTTTTTTACGGAAACGTTTCTGAAAACATGAACGATCAGTCCGCTGCCTGCCCTTTTCAGACTGTCTTTGAGCTTGGGTCCCGAGGCCCAATCAACTTCGTAGATGATCTTTAAAGAATCCGCCGACGTCACAAATTGTTTCAACTGAGCGGTGTTCCTGACTGCTGCGATCACACATTTCAGGCAGGGGTCAGGGATGGATGCATTGTACAACCGGGGTTTGTTATCTATCACACTATCCTTGTGACCGCTGTCAGCGATCCTTATTTTGGTATAATCTTTAGATTCCGCTTTTTCCTTGTGCCTGCAGCCCGACAACAGGACGAATGCGAACAGGCTCAACCCGATCAAAATGGATACTTTCTTAAAACTGGTAAACATATCTTTTCAATTCATTTAAAGACAGTTGGTCTGTCATTTTTGTTTGCCCGAACAAGGTTTTGAACCAAGATTTTATCAGCTATATAATAGTTGGTTCGTGCCCAGTGAGGGGACATTTGGGATACGACTGGATAGAATTCATTTCTCCCCAGAGTGGACGGAATTCGAACCAAATCTTGGAGAATTTAAAGTTTTTAAGTGGGTTAAAAGTAGCTTAATGTAGGGGTTCGATTCCTCTATGGGCTGCTAAGCTGGTTACGAACCCAGAGCGGTCTTTTACTCATACTTATCTTTGATGGTACAGTCGTAACATCTCCAAAGATTGAATGCGTAAAAAAATTCAATCATATGTTTACTATTAATAACTTGTAACTACAGCGACATAAATTATTTCATTAAATTTGAACACGTTACCTTGTCTGCGAGCCTTAAATCGATTCCTATTATTACGCCATTTCATGCTCGGACAGCCATCTGATGCAAACGTGAATAACAGGCAAGAAGCGAAAGCTGAATTTGCGTTTAGTTAATTTGAATTAATCTGTTATGGGAATTTGGACCGAATGCAAGAACTGTGGCAACGACGCAAGCGGTGATATGATCTACTTGTGCAAGGATGATAATTTTGTTTTTTGTCAAGAGTGCGGCGAAGGTGGCTTTAATATCAATGGTAACCACAACTGCGTCTGTCCTGTTTGCAGCTCAACTTCGGATGTCAGAATCATGGGGGAGATCGACCGTCATGCTAATGTACCGGATACAAAATGCGAGAATTGCGGAAATGTCGACCCTGACGATATGTTGTATCGGTGCAAAAAGGACGACCTCTACTTTTGTGAACAGTGCGGAGATAGGGCCTGGAACGCTTTCGGTAACAACAATTGTATTTGCCCGGAATGCCATTCAACTTCCAATGTTAAAATATTGGGGAAAATTGGCGGCGATGAACAGGACGAACAAGACGTCGAGGAGGATAATGTGGAGGCTACCGAGGAACATACGATAAGTGACGAACGAGAACCCGAAAATTATTACGCGCCTGAATCGAAATATAGAAACGATGAGACCTACAGCAGCTATGATTCCGATGATGACTATTCAGCTAGCAGTAATACCTCCTATAGCTCGGGCAGCACCACCTCCGGCGGGGGATCGGTTGCCGGCTGGTTGATCGTTATTGTCATCATTGTTGTCATTCTGTATTGGCTGGGAAGCAAGCCCGCAATTAATAACACAACAACCACCGTCAGCCAGCCAACAATTACTGCACAGCCCGCTCCAGTAACGGTAATGCAAGATTCTGTAAAGGCTAGCGTCCAGGTAGCGGATAGTGCTGAAGCCCCTGTAAGTGATATTATTATCGGTGAGAATTTTTTAAAGAAAGGTGTCATTTACCGGTTTATCCGCAATGGTGAGACACAATACAATTTTATTCGAGATGACAACAATACATCTGCAATTTTAACTTTTTCGCTAAGTGATAATCCTCAACAGAAAGTTCTTCAGCTTTTGGCTACTGGACCCATATTTGCACTAGCTTATGGAAACGAACGTCCGCCTGCCGGCAATTATTTGGTGGTATCTGATAACGATTTACATTTCCATATAAACGAAGTTTCCGGAAGTGATAATGCCACACTTGACACGTATCGCCCAGGCGCTCCAAATATGAATGATTTTGTAACACAACTTCCGCCCAATTGCAGAGAAGAAACTATGAATTTTGTTACTTATTATATAACAGAAGATAATTATTATTACCAGGATTGGACCAATCCAGACGGTAGTAAGGGTTTAAAGTGGTAGGCACCCCAACACGAAGGCCATATTGACGTTGGAAATCCGTCAGTTTAATATGCAAGTAAACAGTTTTACAGTAGTATGGTATCCAGACAACAGCACGATGATTTAGAGCAAACCAGATATTGCTAAATGTTTTGGATTTTGAATTAGCTAATAAACGGATTAGTCTCCGTTCCGTTAAACTATTCAAGACACGGAAATGATTTGGAGATAACTGGGGCAACAGGCAATCGCTGCAAGAAGTTGGTCTTCGTATTGCTTATGCTAATTCAGAAGCAGCCCCTAGGGGAAGCTTTTCGAACCCCTTTTTGAATGATTTAAGAGTATTGGCCGCCTCTTAGCTATTGGTAATATTTTGATATTTAGCCAAATATGAAGAAGTAAAAAAAGTCTTCTACAAATCTTACTTAACATAAGATTGTTGCGGTTCGGATGCCCGACCTTCTTTTCTTGTAAGAAAAGAAGCAAAAGAACCGAGGATTAAATGGACTTTGCGATTTCTTTTTTCAAAGGGTCCAGTCATACTTGCGCTGGCAGAGGCCTTGAATCCTAATCGGACTAACCTCGAACCACTCTATAAAAAATTCCAAATTTTGTTGAAGATTCGAGTTCTAATTTTATAGATAATAAATAGTTATCTGTTGTTCCAATCTCAATAAGTTATATTGCTTTTCAAATAACGTATTGATATGAGATTCTCATTGTGGTGAAGGAGTTGATATAGTTGTCTATATTAAGAATACGATGTTTCAGTAATTCATATGTTGGTTCTCGCATGATAATTTATCGAATATAGCTGCCGAATGAATTTTATCGACTTGTAAAAGCCTAAATCGTCAAGGAAATAGTAATTTCGATTTTACCTTATAAATATCAGGGCTATAAAACCAATCGCAATTTATTATGACAATAAAAGAAGCTATCTTAAAAAGCCTTAACGACATTCAAGCATTGGCCAATTATCTTGAAATTTATAATCACATTATAGCAAAAAAGTATTACGATTTCGGGTCCAAAACACCTGTATCAACACTTTCAGCCACTCTTGGTGATCTCATTCGTGACGGCGATTCCAGGATAAAGCGAATAAGGCAGCCAGGAGAAACCTATTTGTACTATTTAACCAAAAATGAGTCGAGTATTGGAATTGAAGTTTTAACAGGCGAGGCACTGTCTAAGCAAGAAAAAGACTCAAATAAGACGTTATCGTCGCAGAAATTAAAAACGTATGAAGAGCGTTCATTGCATAAATTACTAAGTAGTTATTTGAAAAACACGGAGATCTATTCAAAGACGATCTTTCATGAACAATCCAGTAATAAAGAGGCAAATCAAATCTGGACGCATCCTGACATAGTGGGAATTAAGTTTCTTAATCTGAAAAACAAGGTCAGCCGAAATTTTTTAAAAACAGTAAGCCGGATGGACACGTTTGAATTAAGTTCCTATGAACTAAAACGGGAAATCAACACCGATTCCGATCTTAAAAGGGCTTTCTTTCAGGCAGTTTCCAACTCAAGCTGGGCGAATTACGGCTATCTGGTTGCGTTCGAATTTAATAGCGCTCTTGACGAAGAAATGGCCAGATTGAATCAGTCCTTTGGGATAGGAATAATAAAATTGGCGGCAAACCCCTATCAAAGTAAAATACTCTATCAGGCTGAACTTAGAGAGTTAGATTTTACAACCATTGATAAGCTTTGTAAGATCAATAAGGAGTTCGAGAAATTCATTGAACAAGTTGAAAAATTGATGACTGCAGAGGATAGATATTTTAAATCCACAGAAAAGGAACTCGAAGAATTTTGCGACCATTATTTTTTAAATGACACTGAGTTCGAAAAATACTGTAAGGAAAAATATATCCCAATGCGTGAGTCACTATAGGATCTAAAATAAAAATCGTTTTAGTATTTCAAGTTTTTGATTCCTTATTTTTATTTACTGACCTTTATCAGCAAGCATTTCCACAATGAAACTTCCTCAGAGCGTTATAGACCGGGATGCATATTATGCAGAGATCAACAAATTGTTGAATGATAAGGATTGCTATATTGTTATCGATACAAATATCCTGGCCAGCTTTTACCGGCTGCATGAAAAAGCACGCAATGAATTATTCACTTGGCTGGAGCCGTTTATCAAAGCAAAGCGCCTAAAGACACCGGCCTGGGCTTTGAATGAATATACCAAGAAATTCATCAGGAATCAGGTTAGCGAATACCTTAGTTCAAAGAAAAAACTCGACACCATAAATAATGATTTTGAGGAAGCAAAAAAGTTTTTGACACTACATATTGATCCGGCAAATCTTCCGCCTGGAATATATAAAGATGCTGCCGAGTACAAAGATGATTTAAAGGCCATTGGCGCAATGGTAAAGAAACTTCAAACTCTGGTGAAGACCAGCGGCACACCTTATATAAACGCCATTAACGAGCAACTGAAAGCAAACTTCGACGGCACAGCTTTAGAAAGCGATATTTTTGCTTTGTCCGAAAAGGTGAGCGTCAGCGGGCCAAGCCGGTTTTTAAATCAGTTGCCGCCCGGTTATGAAGATAAAACCAAGGGCTTCAATGCCTATGGTGATTTGATCATTTGGGAGGAAATTATTGGTTTTGCCAGGGATAAAGGGGCTAAAAAGGTAATTTTTTTGACCAATGATATGAAGCGGGATTGGATGTATATCCCTCAAAAGATTAGGATCAAAGGCACTGAAAGACCAAATCAGGATTTTAAACTTGTTGATCCCCGTTTAGTTTTCCAATTCAATCTGGCTTCGGGTACTGACGATTTCCATATTATTAACCTAGAACTTCTAGCGCATATCTTAATAGACGACGGCCGTACGGGAGTATATGAATTGGCAGGTGCCTTGCAAATTGAACGCGTAGAAGATTACAAAGAAGCAAAGAAAAAAGTGGAAGAAGCGAAATCGACGGGCATCGCTGCCCCCGACAGTGATTTGGTGATTCCGGAAGAACTTATAGTTGCCGACATACCGGTTACCGAAGAATGTCCCGTTACCGACGTTCCAAAAATTGTTATTGTTGTTCCCGAAAAACAAGAAGTACTTGTCGCAGAACCGGAACAGGTAAATGCGGTTGAAGCTTATCAACCTCCTGGCCTGGAAACAGATGTTTACAGTTATTACGCTTTGGCGGATAAGGAGTACTTGGAATATGATGATGTGCGGATCGGGGCTATCATAGAAAAGTTAAGAAGCCATAATTGGTATATCCAGAATCCTGCCATCGAACAGGTAACTGGGTTATTTTCAACTCCACCAAAAAATGGAGTGTTTTCTAAAAACGACCTTTTTGTTTTAGGAAGGAATATCTATCAGGCAGCTTCCGGCGGCGCTTACACGGCCGTACAATACCTCGAAGAAAATACCATCAACTCCATCAATAACAACCCAGTTCAGATACACCTGTTGTCAGGGATGCTCTATGAAATATTTTTTAATTGCGGCGGCTATCTGCGGAGGCCGGATTACAAATCATCCTTTATTGATCCGGTGTTTATGTTGCTCAAAAATCCGGTATACGCACCTGCTATAAATTTCATCAATAACGCGCTTCAACCCTTTAAGGAAGCGCTGATCGTACTGCCATCTGCGAATCCAAAACCAGTAGATTTCGAGGTTTCTTTGATGACAGAATTTGAAGAAAATGTCGAGATCCAGGTGGTTGACGGCATTTCCGTTAACAAAGAACAATTATTTATTGTCAATAATGGGGCTGTTCGGTATGTCGTTAAACAATATTTGTATGAAAAGGATATTAAGGAAGAAATTAAGCGTGCTTTTGCAATCCCAGGCTGGCAGCAAAATATCATTTTCAATCCGGCAATGGATAAGCAAATCCTGATAGCGCGTCCCAATAAAATTCTCTGGCGCGGCCCGCTCCCTGAGGCTCCTGAGGCGAAAACCAATGTGAGTGATTTTTAATTTATGATTGTTAGTTGCAGCAAGTAAAGTTGTGACGGGATTATATTAATTTTACCAGGCGTTAATCGCATTGAATATTTTGACACGGCTGCAGGAACTTATATACTTCGACAATAACGCGACTACCCGTCTGGACAAGGACGTTTTGGAAGCCATGCTGCCATATTTTACCAGGGCTTATGGCAATCCGGCCAGTCAGCATCATTTCGGGTTAGAGATCAGAAATATTGTTGAGCAGTCAAGGATCAGGATCGCTGAGCAGATCGGTGCTTTCAGCAACGAGGTGATCTTCACATCCGGTGCGACAGAAGGTATCAATATCGCTTTAAAAGGAGCAGCTTTTGAAGCCGCAGACGGTAGGACCAAGATCATCACCGCCGCTACAGAACATCAGGCTGTACTGGACACCTGCGCGTATTTAGAGCAAATAGGATTTGAGATATTATTCCTTCCAGTAGATAGCATGGGCTTGATCAGCCTGGCGCACGCCGAAAGAATGATCGATTCACAAACGCTGGCAGTCACCATCATGCTGGTCAACAATGAAACCGGCGTTATTCAGCCAATTCGTGAATTAGCACGGATTGCTCATCGTCAAGGCGCTTTGATGATCTCCGATGCTGCTCAGGCCGTTGGTAAGATCGCAGTTGATAGCAACGAACTTAACGCGGATGTTCTGGTATTTTCAGGTCACAAGTTCCATGCGCCAAAAGGTATCGGCGCACTTTATCTAAGGAAAGGCTTACAGCTGGCCTCAGTCATACACGGTGGCGGCCATGAACATGGACTCAGAAGCGGTACACTTAATGTTGCAGGTATCGTAGGAATGTCAAAGGCTTTGGAAATCGCTGTCCAAAAACTTGAGCAAAACACCAGACACATCAAGCAACTGCGGGACATGCTCGAGTGCCAGCTGCTAACTTTACCAGGTACAAAACTTAATGGGCACCCGGATTTACGGGCGCCCAATGTGACCAATATTAGTTTTAAAAATATTGACGCCAATGCATTTATCAGTGAAATGACCTTATTGGCCGTAGCGAACGGCTCTGCCTGCACGTCTGCGGTGATCGAACCTTCTCATGTACTGCGAGCCATGGGAATCGAAAACCAATCCGCTTTCGGTGCGATACGATTTTCATTAAGCAAATTCAACACCCAAGACGAAGTGGAGCAGGTTCTAGCAATGATAAAACAATATCTGGGGAGATCTACTCCGGATCACTGATCCCGCCTGCTTCGCCCTCCGGCTCTTCCATAGAAATATTTATGCCTGATCTTTCGTGTTCAATGGTGATATCATAATTTTTGAACTCTGAATCAATATAGTACAGCTGCTCTCTAAGCCGCTGGCGTAATTCGATGGCCGGCTTCAAACAGTATTCAACGAAGTCGTTGTCACTAACATCTTGCAGATTAGGGAATAATAATTTTAAAAACCCTGCAGACATACGCATGATCGCCCTTACATCGCGGAAATCTTTGGAGCCGATCATGTAACTCCTTTCTTCGACGAACCGGTCAAATTCAATACGCGTGCGCATGTAGTGGAAAATCTCTCCCAAAAAATCGGCCTTAAATCCTACGCCGTCGGACAACGCCCCAACCGTCATTCGAGGTAAGTTCCAGCCCGGCAGGATACCGTGTATACGGTCCAGCAAGGCAGATTCCTGTAACAGTTTGGGCAATTCTCCGAAAAGATTATGCTTATTGATAGGCAACCCGTTGGCATCGATCTGAACGTTGGCGATAAACACAGCCCCAGCATCAGCAGAAACCGTATATTTTCCCTTCGAATATTTACCCTGTTCTAAATAGCCTTTCAACTTAGCGACTGTTTCATCAGGGCTGGAAAAAGAAAGTGTTTGAGCCTCGTCAAACACAACTACATCAAATTGTGTGAACAGGCCGGGAATCTTGGTGTTCTCGTTATAGAATAATACGGCAGGTGAAACAGCGCCTCCTTCAATCAACCTCGAGTATCTCGAGAATTGCCCGAATAAAAAGGACTTTCCAGTACCCTTGGGTGCTAATTCAAAAAGGTTCACCCTCCTTTGCACAAAAGGCAACAGCCGGGTCAGCAAAGCTTGTCTTTTCTGCTTACTGCCATATCCTTTTTCCTCTGCACTATAACCTAAAGAATTGATCAGCAGTTGCAACCATTCATCAAGATTAAATTTCTTCCGGTTCTCGACATATTCGTCGAAATCAATGGCAGCCGCCTGGAGCGGCTTGAAGTCATTCAGCCATACTTCGCCACCGTCATCTGTTCGCCGATAGCCGTAAATGGCCAGCCCCCAAAGCCCGCCTTTAAGCAGGCGCGGGAATTTTGCCAGAAGGAATTCTTCGATATAAACCTTTTGGTTGCCCAGGCTGCCTGATTCCAAATAGGTTTGATCCCGGTTGAGGTTAACTTTCGGCGAAATATATTCTAAAACAGAAACGCTGTCACCATTGCGCAAACGTTGCTTGAGGTCTTCAACCTCGTCCTTTGAGGGCATATACTTATGAATAAACCCGATGACCTGCTGCTTAACGCCTTCGTCCCAATCACCGCCTTTCAGTTGCCGGTCTATCAGCCACTCCCCGACAAAAACCGGTATGCTTTGCTCGTTTAAGCCGGAACTGCTATAGAGACTTTTATCTATACTTGACGATTCATAAATATCTATGATCTTATTTTTTAAATTCTTATCCATTATTAAAAGTCAAATTCATCTTCAAATTCATCTTTAGCGGTTGATACTACACATTGGACCTGCTGGCTGGCACGTTCGCCCATAATCAAGCAGTCTATATTAAAACTCAGCTCCAGCCTGCCACCGCGGGCCTTTGTCTGGAGTTTTTGCGGCAGTTTCACCGCGCCAGTGAGCGTTGTATCTGCATCCGAAGCAATTTGCACCGGCAGTTCAAAAATACAATTTTGATCCTCTACTACATACAGCGATAGAATTTCTATAGCGGTCGGGCCGGTATTTTTTATTTTGATCCGGAAGTCCCGCTCTGTTTTGCCGAAAGTCAGATCTTTAATGCCGATATACCTCAACTGTATCTGGATCTCAGCAGCAGTGGAAACTTCGCAAACCATGAGCGGAACGATCGTTTCTTCCGGACTGAGCCCCCCGTGCCGATATCCCGAATCGTGTTTACCAAAATATTTGTAACCCCTGGCGATTGCCCAATCAGCAAGGTTTTGTGAAACACTGCTGGTTAAAATGTACATCTCTTCATGATCGATCTGCTCATGTGCCAAGCTGCCCTGCAAGGCAACGCATCTTTCGCGGGCCTTGTCTTTCACTGCTTCCTCCAGCCTGATGTTTTTTATTTTTTGCCCTTTAATTAAACACTTGGTAGCGCCATGATCGGTTGAGATCACCAATTTGATCTTTTTATCGGTAGATTCCTTAATAATATCACTGATCATTTTGATTCTCTTTTCCAATATTTCCTCGATTTGTGCAGCACGGGTCGTATCGAATTCCGAGTCGTTCTTATGCAGGAGGGTATCTATCTCGTGAGTATGCAAACAGCAAAGATCACCTTCACGTTCGAGTACCTGCCTAAAATCGTTTAGTTTGGTGGTATAAAAACACTTTTTATCATTAAGTGCTTTAGTGAGCAGCCCCTGCCGGTCGCTCAATCCCTGAGGCATCAGGCTATTTTCATAGGTTCCGGCAAGCATTAATGGAATCCCTAATTCTGTTATGGTGGGTAATGTTGCCAGGCTCCAGTTGAGGTCGACTTTATTAATGCCGTATTTTTTCAGGATACCTTTGAGTGCGGGAGCAAAATACGCCGGAAACCCATCGATTATCAACCAGATCACTTTAGCCCCGGTTTCGTTTAGATAATCCCTGACCCGCGTAATCACATCCAGGTTGGTTAGAATGTTCGTGTTGTTCAATATTGCGCGGTAATTCTTAAAAAGCCAATCGGAATAAGCGGTTGATCCTTCATCTATCTTGGTCAGAATATCCGGGTCAACTTCAGTAAGCTCATCATAATAGAACTTAAAGGGAATGAATGACTCTATTGCCCAATTCTTCCATTTTTCAGCCTGCTCGGAAAGTGTCAAACCGTTTAATATCGGTATGGGTGTGAATAGTGGTCGGCAAAGTAAGCGCAGGCTTTGTTGTTGCGAGTAAGTAAGCCGACCGGCAAAGCGTTCGGAAAGCAGCTGGTAGTCCTCAAGCGCTATATCCGGTTTTAAATGGATTAATGCATCAGCTTCACTTGGGTATGCGCCGGATATAACGTCTAAACTGGTATCGCCTTTTTCAAACCGCTCTACTATGAAACGGTAAATCGTCTTTTCGAGTCGGCTGTTGACTGGTAATTCAGAGATTTGCTGTAGTAACAATTCCTGCAGCTGGCTGGCCGATATACCTTTGTCATGGAGATAACGGGTATGGTCATGCAGCCAAGCCGCAAAATATGACTTATTCCCGGCACAGTAGATGCCTTCACTGATAATTCCGGCATACTCGGTATCAACCCTAGCAAGCGGCTCTGTCAACTCGTTCAATAATTTAGTGTCGGGGTTTCGCAATGAAATTATAGTGGACTGCCAGAGCGACGACAAATACTCATTTTCAAAAGAATGTGGTTTCGCCACGCATATTTGTGCTAATGCATAAAGGCTATTCACTGTGATGGCATCCTGCGGCATCTCAGTGCCGAAAAAATGCCTGAAAAGTTCCCGTTCAGATGGTATAATAGCCTGATCAAGTATACCAAGTGCATGAATCGCTGCGTCAGAAAGTTGCTGCGGCAAACCTACACCCGGATATTTGGATGATAAAACACCCCGAGGTGTAAAAGGCTTTACAAATGCCGGGACGTCATCGAACCAGTTTGTATAGGGTGCCTGAAACACATGTATGTAATCATAATCAGCCAAACCATGTACGGCATAGCTGAACAACATTCCTCTTGCCCGCATATAGGTGGCTTGATCCTTCACTACAAAATCTTTTCTTGTAGTCTTATACAAATGATAGCGGTCAATCAATATTTTCATTGGCCCGCCGTAGTTTGATCCACCAAAATATCCTGTAATATCTTAATGACCTGCGATTTTGAAAGATCGAGTGCCTGTTGAACAGACTCGATCTCCGCGCTGATTTTTGTCCTGGCATCATCCATGCGGGTATCGTGTGGATATGTCCACTTTAGCAGATAATTGTAAACCTCCTGTAATTCCCTTACGAATTGGCGTTGCTGATCAGGTGTCCAAAGATAATAAAGCTGGTCGATGCCGAATTCAGCAGACATGATGTCTATTAAAATCGAAAATTCTTCATCCGATATGAGCTTACGTATCTGCTTCAGGAATGGAAGTGTTCGCAAGTCTGTAAGCAATCCAGGGTCCTGGTCGGCGTTTGAACTGTACGCTTCCATCGACCGGACGTTTTCCCTTAATTGTACACGGAATTCATTTACCGAATCTGCCTTGATTTTCAACTTCTTACCAAGGTCAACCACTAAGTCCATAACGGGACGTTTATAATCCTCAAACTTTGATTTTAACTCCTGTAATTGTTCTGTATAATTTGTAAGCGTCTCGTCATCCCAATATTTAAACTCTTTTAGTCCAAATCTGCCTGGCAAAACATTCAGCAAAAATTCTCTGACTTCTTTTCGCCTGATCGCATTCTGAAACTCTTCGGGCAGACTCCCCTCAGGCCATTTCGCCAGTTTTGTATTTTCGGGCAAACCGGCAAACCAGGTTTCAGCAAGGGCTTTTTGTAGTTCTTCAAAGTGGTTTGATTCTTCAAGCGCGAAAACCCGGCTGATCGCCGCGCAAAAGGCATCTTCCGAGATTGGGGGCTTCCATGACGTTATGGCTGTTGTACATTTGGCAAACTGCTCAGCTATTGCACCTATTTCTGTATTATTCCATTCTTCCCATTCTCGGTTAACTATTCCCTGTAGCCCTGCCTGTACCCATTTGATCGGGATGTACTTTAAAAATTTATCCTTAACAGAAAATTCGGTTTGGTATTCGTTAACAAAAATATTGACAAGATCATTCTCATAATGTGGAGATTTACTTAATTGAGGAAGTTCCTGCCACCATTTTTCAAAACATCCCTTAAAGATTGCTTCGGTCGCACACTCATTTGCTGACATTTCAAAACATGACCGTGCGATTGATTGGTATACCGTAAGAGGGCTCCGGGTGTAGTTCTCTATTTCAGCCTTGTATTTTTCAATTGTTGTAACATAATTATGCGTTCCATAAGCCAAATCCGGCCAGTCTTTCACTGATGGTACAGCAAGTTCTTCAAGATAAAATTTAGCTACATCGACCTGTTCCGTTGACCGCAGTTTTTTCACCCAGCCCATTACCGACTGATCTTCAAATACTGATAGCGATTTTATAGCATATGATAAATTATTAAACCAAGATTTTACAACATCCCTAAAATCATCCAGTGAAGCAATTGAGGTTTTGAAAACGTTGTTAGAAAGGGTACTGATCACCTGCAGTTTAAAAGCAGCTTCCTCCAAATGTGGGTATTCTTTATAAATCCTGAGCTTCGATATTAATTTGGAAATATTTTCAATGTCACTTTCAAATTCTTCTTTCGTGCCAATTGATAAAAAGAATCCCGGAAGCGTTACCATGAAAAATTCTCTTGCAGCTTTTTCCCTGTCAACACTAGGTTCTGCTGCGTTTAATAAAAAGGGCTGGAGCAGCTCTATATAGAATTTTTCTATATCTGGTTTCTGTTTGAGAAGCTGCCAGTGAAGCGTGTTAAAGAAATTAACCAATCCATCAAATCTTTTTGATAATTCGCCAAAGTCATTTGCAGAAGAATCCTTATTGAAAAGCAAGTTTAACTGTTTGAGATACTTGATCTCGAACGTTGACATTTCTATTTTTCGGATTGTCCATGTAGAGCCGAATTTGAATAGCTCTTCTACGTTTGCGGGGTCTTTTTCTAAAGCATAGGCCGGTCTTTTAGGGTCGATGATGAGCAGATTTTCTTTGTAAGCACGCAAGTAACAGGTAAAAATGAATTTAATCAACGTTTCTGACAATCCGAAGGGCTCCTGCAAAAGCGGTTTGATGAAAACCGATGGCGGAATAAGCTGGTCGACTTTGAGCGCTTTATCAATTAGTTTAAAGATGGCCTCTGCCGGTGAACCCGGATCAGGAACTTTTATCTCCCCATAATGCACCTTATTAAGGGTGGCTGTTTCGGTTGTTAATTTAAGATGACTAAAGAAATTGCTGATTATCCGGGTTGTTTGTGCTTGATTATTAAGATTTATTAGTGGAATTCTTCCCTTTTCAGCGACCAATATTTCTGAAAGCGCTAACTTTAAGTCGGGCTTGGCTTTTGTAAACCACAGCGCATCATCTTTAACTTTTGGTACGACCTTGAAAAGTTCATTGATGAAATCATCCATAGCACTATCAAAAGCCCGGAGGCTTTTAATTTCTTCACCATCAGCCAGCTTTGAAAAGCTCCATAGCCAATTTACCGGCTCGAACAAGTTCCTGATTTGAGAGGTCAGATCTGAGTGAAGCCGATTGATTTCAGCGCGCACCCGCTGCATATGATTAGGATTACCGATAACTTCTGAATTTTTTGAGGCACGTGTAAATGCGATGTGCTCAAAAGTGGTGGTAATGGTTTTCGTAAATATATCTGCCGATTTCGCTATTCCAAAGACCGTATACTTTAATACGTCAGCATATTTAGTGGTTCTCTTTTGATAAGCTTCGATATCATTTTCATCACTGGTTAGCAGGTAAATAACGTAGCCTTGTATCTGCGCATCTTTACTTTCCCAGCGATAACTTTTTCCCAGCGATTCCAAATGTTCATCCAACTCTTCAGGGCTGTTGATCCACAACGTCCTAAATGAGCGGTTGGTACCATAAGTGTCATTATGTTCATCGAAAACATAGGCCTGCGGTCCCCGTATCTCTATCCATAAATTTTTGCAGCCGCTTAGCGTTAATGTGCCAATTTTTACTCTTTCCTCCTGAATGATCTTGCCTAGGCTCCTAGAACCAAACGCAGGGAATTCGAATACACCTTTTTGGTTTAGCTCCAGGATCTCCTCTTTTACCAGGTCATCCATTAGATCCCGCAGATCGTTTCCATGAATATTATCCATTGCCCATAGCAGCACCTCAAACGTTGGAAGTATTTCCTGTTTTCTTGTTGCTGTCAGCACGAGAATATTCTCCATCACCCGTTTAATAACCGGATCGTTACGCCGGCCCAGGGAGGTGCGGTAAGCATCCACCAACGCAGGTATGGTGTCTGATCGTGAGTCGAGCAAGTTCTGCTCGAAAAATGCCAGCAGCATATCTGGCGTATATAAATTAAGTCTCCTGTTGGCATCTGCAGCCGCTGTCTCATCAAGGTAGTTCTTCAAGCCACCCTCACGGATTTCTTTTGGACTTAAAAAATTGAACATAGAACGGGTGTTTTGCGCGAATTGATTAGAGAGTTTAGGCAAAACAAATGATGTCAACGGGTGTAGGGGATATAAGCCTCGGATAACTTTCTCTCTTACCCAGTCATCCGTCCTGCCTTCGTACAAAGCAAAGTTTCCAGTTTGTTCCATCAATTCTTCCACTACTTCGGGGGTAAAGAGTTCTCCTTTAGCAGTTGGATTCTTTGTTAAAAAAACCTTGCCCATCAATTCTTCACTTTCAGCATCACCAATCACCAATTGATGCTTTTCAAACCGGCCGTTGATCTTATCGATATTTTGCTGCTTGTCTTCGAGTATCGTAGAAATATCCTGATGGCTGGCCGCAATAAAAATAATATTGGAATTACTAACCTTGTCTTTGACTTTCTCAAGGAATTCCTGAATTTTAAGTGAGGCGGCTTGGGACGACTTATTAACCAATTTGTATAATACCCCGCCAAATTCATCATGCAGAACAACAATTCCTTTATATCCGTTTCGCAGTATATTTTGGGCGATATCAGAAAATGCCTCATAAATATCTCCATGTAATTCTGAAAACTCCGCCCCAACGATCTCCTGGAAAACAGCTTTGAATGTTTCATAGGCCGACCCGTCACACTCTTTTAATAAACGGATATAATCATCGCCACTTTTACCGGGGATTCTGCTTTCAAATTTTGGATATAAATCATGCTTGTTTTGCTGCCAGCCTTCCAGCGTTTCGGCGGCTCTTTGATAAAGTGTTTTTGGCCGATAATTTAGATTATTTTTTGTTAAAGCAACGTTGAGGGCAAACAGCATAGCCTGATTGAAATCTTCAGTGCCGTAACTCGGTATAACGATCAAATATTCTGAATTTGTTTGCCAATATTCCTCAAGTATTGATGTAAGGCCATCCTCGTAACTGCCTTCCTTATCTTCAATCTTTTTTTTAAGCTCCGAGAATGAAACCGGATCAGTATTGCCCAACAGGAAGGCAAGTATAAGCAGGAGATACGATTTCCCTGTACCGTAGGAGGCTGTAATCAAATGAACTTTCCGGCTGTCCCGAAACGAAAGACTTTCAAAAATCTGACGCATAATATAGCGGGAACTTGAATTCGGTAAATAACCATCCAGGTACTCATTTTTTCCGTTGAGATTATAGTCAAAATCGCGCTGAACGTTGACTTCCGCTGAAAAAGCGGATGAGAGTTCGATTATTTCACTGATGTTCATTCGTTCATTATAATGATAGTTCGGTTTAGTATTCTTCGTAAATGTGGTTTTCGGTGGCTGCTTGACTGGCGTAATAATTTCGGAATGACTCAAATATTATTTCCGAATAGAAAGCAAAAAATATAGGCATTTTGGGTTCTTTCACAACCAGCTTGGCAAGTAAGTAATCCAGGTATTTCAAATCTTTAAATCTTGGCGCCAAAAACACCTCCAGGTTCAGCAACACGACGGGCTGCTTTGGGGCACTCCCCAATATCAAACTGATTAGTTCATCATCGGTTAGGATGATGTTTTTAAAATTCAAGTCGGCTAAGTTAATGAGTTTCAGACCACAATTTTCGAGATCGGTCAGCAGCTCCGGATCATTCAGTAATAAGACGCCCGTTCGCTTCCTTGAAAATGTTACCTGCTCAACAAACTCGCTAATACTCTTCATAATATTCTTCGATTAGGTTGTTTGGTGTTCCGTTATAGGAAAACTCAATAAGGTGCAGGTCGGCATAATGTACCAGTTTGGTCATTTTCATGTTCATCAATTCAACCATTTTGGCTTCCAGCTCTTTGGAATTCCAATTGAAAAACTTGGCTACGTTATTCCTTTCATCAAGTAATTCTGAAAAACTTACCGATGTTCTTCCTCTCCGTTGGTTATAAAGAATATAAGCGATAATATAGGGGTTCACATTATAAGGCTCCGCGCGCTGAAGAACATCGTCAAAAGAAAGGAACAGATTAAGAGACTGAAAAGCGGACGATTCAAGTATAGCGGATTTAGTGCGGTTGATCAGTCCGTTAAGTTTATTTCCCTCGTAATCAGTTTTTACTTTATTTCGCTCCGCCCATTGCTTGAACTTTCGGATAATCGCTGCATCGTCCGCTGCAACCGAAAGATCATTTATGAGAAAGTTCAAAAAAGGATTGTTTTCTTTCATTGACCAATGGTACAATATTACCCATTGAGTAAACGGGTCTCTAAAGCGGTGATCGTTTTGGTAAATAAGCTGACCCACCGCTGTCAGTGTATTTTTTTCTGCTAAAAGCCCAAAATCACTAAGGTATTCCTTAATACCGCGTACTTTGTTGATCCCAAAACCAGTTTCCTCTAAAAGCCCTGAATTGTTGATCGGTCCCTTTCCTATCAGGCTCAAAACTTTTGATAGTTCCCTGAGATCGACTGAAAATCCCTGATATTCTTTTAAATACTGCATATATCAAATAAAGCAAGCGGCGCAGCCGATTTCACCATCTTCGTAGTCCGTCAGAATATCGATCAGCTTGCTCGAAATACGCCCCTGACTTTTTTTGTCTAACTCTTTTTTAAGATAATCTTCTTTGATCTGAATGATCCGCTCTGGCCTGATCAGCTGGCTCAGAGTTTCGTTATCATTCCATGAATAACCCTTTTTTTCATATTCCAGGGCTTTTTGAAAAAGGCCCGGGTGCTGTTCATAAAGCCATACCCATTCGATCTTTTGCTGAAAAAAGCAGAAATAACAACCGGAACGACTGCGGGCATATTCCCCGGTTTTGCCATTAACCTCGAAACTTATTTTTTCATAATATTTCGGCACACCTACACCGCTATCCCTTAGGATCCTGAAAATATCTTCCTTCACCAGTACATCCTCGTTATCCAGCAACGGAAAACCTTCACTTTGTGAAAGGGGGTAGTCAGTCGTCTTAATGAAAGCATAGATCAGCGCATTGGTGGCGGTGGTATCCCGTTCAAATAATAATTCGGCTTTTTTCTTTATTGGGAATTTTAACGAGACAGGTTGCTTAAGCAGCTCAACAAAATCCGGGGTAGGCTGAACAGCAATTGAAGGTAAGCTATTCAGCATGAAATCTATCTGTTTATTCGTAAAGGCCTTATTGATGACATCTTCGCTCCAAATATTTTTACGAAACGGGAAGATGGATTGAATATTCGGCTTTTTTGAAATATATCCGTCCCGATTTTCGTCGCCGCGTATGCCAACATATGAAATTACGGGGTCGTTTCCGACGAATTTTTCGAACGGGGCCAGCTTTAGCGTTTGCGTGCACCACCGTGCCTGTGACGACGGCAAAAATTGAAACTTAAGGTTTAATAAATAGTCAAACGAATCATAACCGTGGTTATCGCCATCGGTGCTCGCTGTTAGCCGGATGATTTTCTTGCCTAAAAATATTTCCAGGTTTCGAATCAGCTCATAGGTTTCATCCAGTTCCTTTCCGGTATCCGTTGTATAATATTCAATATCGAGGTCAGGATATTGCGTTTTTAAATAGATCGCCAGTGCAGCACTGTCCTTCCCACCCGAAATCCCTAAAACGTGCCTTACTTTCATGATTTTATCAGTTCTTTTATCAAATTCGCCAGTGCCACAATACTCAGTTGCTGATTGGTGCCCGGTACCATAATTGTTTTCCTTAACGCGTTCTCGATCTTGACGATCTCATCGCGTTTGCTTTTCGGCATTCTGATGACGGTTTTATTTACCCCGTCTAAAAAGGAATTTATCTCAAATCCCAATACATCCTCGACATTAAAATCGACATTGCTATTATTCAAATCGCTTAATTTATCAAGGCCGGCGATCATTAGATCGAATTTTTCGTAAAGTCGCGGCTCATCGGCATCCTTAAACGCCTCCAAAGGCTGACCTGCCAGTGCCTGGGCAAGCGAATTTAACCAGGCTTTCCGGTCATCTATTTGCGACATTACCCGCTGAATAAACGCCTTTTGATCTGCCGCCGCAACGTGAAGTTCAAGTGATTCATAACGCTTGACCAAATGCGACTTGTACATTGCAAAGTCGGCTTTCTCCCCGATAAGCCTTTGGTATATGGTCGCTTCAAAACGATCGATCAGCGCCGGAAAGCAATCCCGTATTTCCTTGATCGTTTTTTCAAGTACAGTAACGTACGTTTCTATCAGTAAGGGATTTGCGGTGAGTTGCTCCATGGAATAACCTAATGCCGCCGGAAAGTCTTCGAAAAAGGTCTTTTCAAGATCTTCGGTATTGGAAACCACATTCCGCAGCGCTAAAGCCCCAGCGCTAAGATTTTTCCTGGTAGCCTTTGTAAATTCGGGCAGTTGCCGGTAAAAGGAAAGGAAGGGCCGGATGGTTTCAATAAATGCCTGGTTATCGTACGAACTGGTTTCAGTTTGCTGCAGGAACAAGCGATATTGGTTGAAGAGATCTAATTTGCTGCCCTCGACATCAAAGGTTTTGATTTCGTATTTTTCAGGATAACGGATGACCAGGTCCAGTATCTCTTCACTGATGAAAGGGACATAACCATTTTCCCCGAACAATGCAAACTCATCCCTTTTAATGAAAAGAAAGCTGGGTACCCAAAAAGAGATCAGGCCTTGTTTTAACTTGAATGGCCTTGCCAATAAAAGCTCTATAAATTCAAGTATGTTCCTTCTGCGGTCTTTGGCCTTTTCCAGGAATTGGCACGACGCATCCCACAGCGGTCCTATATTGTTTTTTTCCCCTTCCAGATTGATAAGCCCGGTTTCTACCCCAATTTGATTTTCCTTGATCAGCGATAAATAAATTGTTTTCTCTGGCGGAAATTTTTCTTTTGAAAACCCTAGATCGGCTTTATTCCAATTGGTAACCAGCGCTTTAAAATAGCTTTTGCGCGCAGTATTGATCGATGGAGATATTTTGTGTTTGTTTACTAACTCATTGTTAAAAAAAGGGGTATGGGGGTAAGCGAGCCTACAGGCAGCGGAAAGCAATTGATTGAAGCTGCGTTTATTGATAATGGTCTGTACCTCACCGTTCCAGACCCATCTTAGATCAAGTGTGTCCGTATTGAGCATCCCCAATATGAAATAATTCAATGCACGCCGGGCTGCTTCGAAGTTTTCGTTGAGCAGCCTGACAGCGACTTTATCTTCACTGTTGTCTTCCAATACTTTACGAAGCTTTTCCAGCTCAAAAAGCAAATCTTTAATAGACCGCGAGTTCTCATAAAAAACATAGATCGACGGATCTCCATTTAAGTTTTCGGAGTACGCACGAACATTCTCGGCTGTTAAATTCTCGTTAAATAAAAGATAGATGAAACCATCAAGCTCACCGAAGGCCTGATCATGCCTTAGCTTGTCAGTAATAACAAACTCGAAAATGCGCGGCGTCCCGCTTTCATAGGAATAACTTTTTGCTAAAACCGGCGGCAGGGAATAATATCTTTTCAGCAATGTCGCGACATCGCTTACCTGATCGACTTTTGCTGCCGCTTCGATCAGCGCAGCTTGCACGTCCAGCGGCGTTCCTTCATTTAAGGTATAACGCTGCAGGTGGTCGCGGAAGATAATGATGTTTTGGGCCTTTAACTTATCGATCAGTAAATCTGCTTGCGATATTCCCAGGCAGATATTCGCATATCGGATTAAAAAGCTTTTGTCGAGTTTACTGCCTTGTGAAACGGTGAGGTCCAGTAAACCAATAACCTTTACAAGTTTGCTGAGTTCCTCAACCTCCCCGGTAAATGTCCGCTCGACTTCGTCTAAACCGTTGCGGATAGCTTTCCAGGCTGAAAAATCCGGATTGTATTTGGATTGAATGAAACTATAAAAATTGAATAATAGGTAATCGTAAACATTTGCCAGTTGAAAAAGCCGGTTTACGCGTACCACTTTTTGAATGCTAGTGTGATCGGACGACTGTAGGAACGAAAAAAGACTCCGTTCATTTTGTCCATAACGTTGTAGCGCCATTGTCAAAACATTTGCAGCAAACAAATCCAGTGGCAATAAATCGAGCGTCAGCTCTGATAATAATTCATCGGTCAATTCGAATGCTTTCGATTGCCTAAATAGATCAGCGATGTTTAATGCCAGCATATCTTCATCCGCACTCTTCGGGCCGGTGATCACTTGCAAATGGTCGGCGGCTAGCCGCAATAGTTGCCAAACCGGTTCATTGAACGTGATCTCCTTGAAGCGCCCTTTTACCTTAGCCCATTCCTGGCGCTGACTTGTTTTAAGTTCAAAGGCATAAGCATCAAAATTTTGATGCACGGTCGTTAACAGTAGCATATTATGCTGCGGATCATTGGCAAACTCCGCTAACTGTTGCAAAAAGTATAGTTCTTTTTCCGGCTCGTTCGCTGAAGCATATTCCAGGAATTTGCCGAATTCATCAATGATAAAAACCAATAAGCCTTCTTTGAGTTGTGTTCGATACTGATAAAAGAATTTGGCAAACAACTCATTAGCCGATGCCGAGACTTCCACTTGGAACAGTTCAGCAAGGGTTTTCATTAGCGAATCATATTGACCTACTACCCGTACAACTGCTATCTGTCCGAGGGTCAAGTCCGCGGTGCTGAAATAAGGTTTGTTCTTGCATAAGTTTTGCTCTAATGCCCAAAGAAATGAGCTTTTGCCCGTTCCATACGATCCGATGATATTAAAAACATGTGTCCCTAACTTATATTCGCTGATAAGCTGATAGAATATTCTGCGCGAATTCTCGGTAGGATAATAAACCATATCCCGTTCGGCATCCCTGACAATATTTGTAGAGGGGTTAAACTGACTCGTATCTGGCTTGATTCGCATAATATTCCTTTAAGATAGTATCGGATGTTGGTTTGGTTTTGAATTGAAGCTCGCGTATGCCGGCATTTTCGCTCAAAATAATATCCGGGTATTTCTTGGCTATCGCCCGTAATTTTTGACTAAGTCCCGAACGCGTTAAGGCGTAAACACTTGCCGGGGAGTTTTCGTCAATTTCCAATTGATTGAGACTGATAGAATCCTCATAGGCTTCATTTTCAAGAATGGCATAAAGTATGGCGATTTCTGGTATTTCCTCGCGCTCTGCAGCAGCAATAAAAAAGACATTTTCGGATTCTTTTTTAGAGTCTTCCCGCTGTTTAACAAAAAAGTCAAGCAAGCCAAGCTCGGTAAGGATACCCGAAAAGCTATCCTCTTTATCTCGCTGGACATCCTGGTTTAAGTACATTTTAATAAATACGACAAAGTCCTCATTGATGCTATTTTCGCTAATGCTTAGTGATCGTTCCTCCAACCTCAGCTTAACGAAATTGAGGTAGTCATTCTTAGTGAATTCGATCTTGTTTTTCCTGAATTCATTAAAGATCAGATGGTAGCTTGACGCATAACCGACGGTTACTAGCCGGTAATGTAATATCCAAAGTGTGGCTTCATCTTCCAGGAAGGGGTCCAGTCCCTGGCCTTCGTCTTTGCCAAACATAAGATGCGCAAAATTGGTTAGCTGGTCTTGTTCATTGGTCACGCCAAACGCCCGGAGCCAAAAACGGATCGAACGAACCATATTGTTACCGACCCCAAGGACGATGCCGGCCGCTTCAGTGTTAAAATCATTCCTTTCTAATAGGAAATCATAACCCTTTTTTAACCACATGAGCCGGCATTGAAAGGAGTCATGCCCCGAAAAAGCGAATCGGTTACTTTTTTTGATCATTGGTTTATAGGATGATAAGGTTTAATAAAATAATATAGGCCCTACCTTCAAAACTATAAATTAAAAAATGGAAATAAGACAATATTTATCAACCGACCGCCTATTTATGCTTTTCAAACGTGCATTTTGATTTTAATGGTTCCTTTGCCTGTGGGAAAATCATATTACGTTTAATCATAAATGTGATAATTTTACAGTTAAATCTTATCAGCAGTCGTTGTGTAAGCCCTTTCTGGACGTAAAAAAGCCGGAAATTATTACCATTCGTCGTCTTTATTTTCACTATCGCCGATCTGCACCCTTGTGGACAAATCATGGTAAAGTTTGAAAACGTCTAAGCTATATTGAATGCCTTGATAGTCTTTGTGGCCTTTAAGGTCCTCATCTATAATATCGAAAACTTTGTAGTTTGCGATCACGATGCATTTTTTTATCGCCCTCGTAATGGCGACATTCAACCTGTTCGGGCTATAGAAAAAGTCCAGGCGTCTCATCGATTCCAGCGGATGCGAATTGGACATGCTGTATATGATGTAATTTCTTTCCTGTCCCTGTATACTGTCAACAGTATCGGCAAATAGTTCTTTAAAAGTATCGGCAACCGATCCTGGTACGATCTTTTTAATCTCTTTTTTGATCTCTCTCACCTGGGCCCGGTAAGGGGATACAATTCCGATATCAATTAGTTTAACATCGTTCTGTAATAACGCAGCGACTAATTGCGCGACAAGCTTGGCCTCAAATGGCGAACGGCCCTGTGAATCGAAAACATTATGCAACACTAAAACATGCGGGTCATTATTGAGGATCATGGCATGATCGGTACCGGCATATTGAAAGTCGTCATTTTTAACTGCCGGATCAGAATGAAGCAAGCCGTCATAAAACAAGGTGTTCGGAATTTTTATCAATGCTTGATTTAGCCTGTATGACCTGTTCAGCAGATTGATTTCGCCGGGATATATCCTGGCTAATCTGCTGAAGATCGATTCGGCAAACATCTCATTACCGGAGCCCTTCGGAATGATCGGATCAAGCTGTTTGTGGTCACCAACAAAAATGTATTTGCCTGTCCTGGACATTGCCGCAACAGCAAGCGGAATACTTAATTGGGATGCCTCGTCAATGATAGCCACATCAAACACCCAGCCATCAAGCCTTTTTGATGCCGGATAGCAAAGCGAATAGGCTGTCGCACCGATTGCTATGCCCCTTCCGTCATAGTTGGAATTGTGATAGCTGAACCTTGACTTCTTTGATATGAGGCCGTTGTTTTGAATCTCTTTGTTCTGAGCTTTTTCGCCGATTTTGATCACTTTATTGCTGTTACTGACCTTGGAAGAAATGGCATTTAAACAATTATTTATAGCCGTATGGGTCGGTGCTGTAATAAATACTTTTAAGCCGTCATCCGTCAAGCATTTGGTGATATTGGCGATAGTCTCTGTTTTTCCAGTTCCCGGAGGCCCCTGGATGATGCAGAAATCACTTGCATTGATAGCGTTCAGATAGGCTTGGTTCTGTGAGTCATTAAGGTAACCGATCTTTTGCGAATGATCTTTGAAGGTGTTCCGGGTATTACCGTTTAAGAACCTTTCGATTTTTTGAAGCGCCGTATCGTTGGTTTTTAAGATCACGGCTGCGGTCAACAGAAGCCTGGTTCCGATATCGGTACTTACCGCATTGATTTCCCAGTTATGCTTAGGATAATTATTAATGTCAATAAAGCAGTGTTTAACATTGAAATCATTTGGCTTAAGGATAAAGTTCTCTGTACTGTCTTCTTCGATCTCCATTTCAAATTGATAGGACCCATTGCTTAACAAAACAGCACTACCCTCCTTAAATTTCGAGATATTATTATCACAAAAAACATGGGCAGTTTCAATGTATTTCAGTGAACCTGACAATGGATAACAGTATGAATTGGGCGGTCCGCTATAAAAAGTAAACGCCACTTTCAAATTTGCCATTGTTGAACCTTTTGCTACCCTTTCATCTAAAGGCTGTTGCATTGATTCTTCATGATCTGCCAAATTTTGAAGCCGGTCGATCTCGATCGCAGCCACGAATTCTTCCAGTACATTCATATTATACTTTAAGGTTTAGTGATTTTAAGATTATCATCGCCTCTCTTTTTATGTCCGGCACTTTTACAACATGATAGGAGGAGTAGTTTTCATGCAATACAACCAATTTCATTGAAGAAATCTTTACTGAAAATTCGCTTTCGACGATGATCTTGTAAATGTTCTGCTGAAGGCAATATCGATAGTAACTGGAGTTATCCAAATGACCTAGCTCGGACGACGCATAACCGTAACCAAACATCCTTGGGCGGCCATCTATGATCAGCTTTTTACTGCGTTTCCAGTCAAGCATGACATGTTCGTCGCTTTCATTTTTTTTGAACAGGCAGTCTATAGTTCCGGCAACGTTGTATCTTTTTGAAAAGATTACTTTTTCTGCTTCGGAAAACACCAAGTTCCTTTTGCAAATCTCATCATTGTAGAAATTTATAAATAAGTTAAATTCTTTTGAATCAGCATCAAATTCATTTCCTTTTAAAAAGTTTTCGATCTGAGTATGTAGAAAGGTTCCTTTATCAGCGGCTTCATCTCGAATCATCAAATGTTCCACTAATACATCTTTCTCTGTTCTGCCATCCTCCAAAGCTTTCCGCTCAATATACCTCTTCAGGTCGAACGGAAAGAAACGTTCGATCAGCGTGGTCACGGATATGTATTCGGCATTGCCCGTTTCATCTTTGGGATGGAGATATTTATGGGTTTCCTCATCAAAGGCGATACTCGCGTTCCATTGATTAGTATTGAACTTTTTTGTTCTTCTAATTACTTGCTCAATACCTTCAGCTTCTTCCGTATCAACTTCTATTTCTCTGAAACTGTGCTGCTTCTGAAAACTGCTTATCCCAAGATATTTTTCCCGATAATGTGTTTTCTGCCATTGAATGGATTGATTATCATCCCACTGATCCTCCTTGAATGATATGCAATCGTCAGAAAATTCGTTTTTGTAAATTGAATCTAGGACATTTCTGATGTGTGCGATACATTTGTCTGTTTGACAGTGCACCTGTTTTTCGGTGAATCTAATTACGATCCATCCGCTTTCTGTGAAGAACAAGTCCCTGATATTGTCTTGTTTCTGTTCTTCCTCTGATCTCAGGTTATGTGTCGGGTATCTGAAGTAACCATCGTAAGGCTCGTCGATCTCTATATCGATATAGAGATTGCATTGCTTGTCAAAAAGTACAATGTCTGGCTCATACGGTCTGCTGAAATAAGGAATGACCATATGAACGTTGTCAGTGAATTCAAAATCAGTAAAATTAGAAATTAACTGCACGAAAAACCCTTTCTCTTTATATCCTTTCTGATTTGAGCGGCCAGATCTTGGAAGTTTCAAACTTGAATTATTGACCGGCATCTTCACTACCGGATAGTAATAGTCCGGCCCTTGTTCAAAATAGCAATTGGGCGTATATCGGATCTTTAAGTCGTCTGTTTGTTCAGAATTCGGCAGCGACTGGATGAGTTCACGGGGCTGCTGAAACAAATCTGCACTTTGCAGTCTGTTAAAATTTTCTTCAGGACTCGCTGTTCTTTTTATATTGAAGGCAAGTGTCTGATGGTCATTAATGATTATTGTCCTGTCTGCCGAAGATATTTTGGTGCTATTTTATTCATGTTTTATTTTCGCCCAATCATGTTTGACGCCGGCGAAAAACTCACTCTTTCCCTCCCTGGTCAACTCCGCAGGTGAGTTTACGCCAGAAAACCGAAGCTTTTCGAGGAAAAACCCGCGATATTCCTGCTGCAATTGTGATAACTCTCTATCCGTCATTACCAGGTAAGATACCATTTATCTTAAATAACTTCACGAGTTGTTTTTTTAGAAGATCAGGGGAAGAAATTAAGAAAGATCCGCAATATAAATTGAGTTTTGCAGACTGAACCTTGAACCAAAATAGTTGATAATGACTATTACAATTGTATAACAATAACGGATAACTGAACATTATCAACTATTAGAAAAAGTTGAAGCCATGTTATGACCGGGTTAAAACGAGAAGTTTACCGGGACACACGGACGCCGAAATGCTTCAATTAATTCAGCATTTAAAACAAAATATTACACAAAAACAGGATGATTGAATCACCCTATTTGCAAATGATGTAATTAGGAAAACCCCTTAGGCCTCAAGAGTGAGACATATCTATTTTGGGCTTTAGTTTTTTTATTTCCCCTATTAAAATACCGTGAAAACACGGTGGCGTTTTTTAGTTGGTTCTGGTTAACTTGGCGTTTTGGTCCTATCCTCCTTTTTCTTATTGCTAATGCGAAACTCCGGTTCAAAGCTATTGTTTTCGGCAAGTGATATTTCGAATCACCTGGCTTGTCGTTATGCGACTTTTTTGGATTTGCAAGGGGCCACCGGTCAACTAGCGGAGCCAGTTTTCCGTGATCCTGCGCTTGCGATTCTACAAGAGCGCGGCCTGGAATTTGAATTGGCTTATCTGTCTCATTTGAGGGCGCAGGGGCTACGGATTTCAGAACCAGGAGGGGGCCACACCGGGCTCGCGCGGACAGTTAATGCCATGCAAGCAGGCTATGATGTGATCTATCAGGCGGATTTGGCCGCAGGGGTTTGGCATGGCCGCGCGGATTTTTTGATGCGGGTGGAAAGGGAAAGCGAATTGGGTCTTTGGTCCTATGAGGTGGTGGACACCAAACTGGCCAAAGAGACGAAGGGCGGCACTGTATTACAATTATGCTTATATACAGAGCTGGTGGCGGGTTTGCAGGGTACTATGCCTGAGTTGATGCGGGTGATGACACCTGACAAGGGTTTTTCACCGGTGGTTTTCCGAGTGGATGATTACCTGGCTTTTTTCCGGTTGATCCGGAAACGTCTTTTGGCGATGGTGCGCGCTGAAAATCCGGAAGCGGGTATTTATCCGGAGCCCGTGCCGCATTGTGATATCTGCCGCTGGTGGGGCGTTTGTAACAAACGACGGCATGAGGATGATCATTTGTCTTTGGTTGCTGGAATGCGGGGGGCGGCTGTGATAGAAATTAAGGACTGGGGTAAAGATACGCTGGCGGCTTTTGCAGAGATGGCTTTACCGTTGGAGGTAAAACCTTCTAGAGGTGCAGTGGAATCTTATGAACGCTTGCGAGAGCAGGCACGTGTACAGTTGGAATCGCGTATGTCAGGTTTGCCGGTGTTTGAGTTACTGGAACTGTTTCCTGATAAGGGTTTCTTTAATTTGCCGTCACCTTCTGAGGGGGATGTATTTTTTGACCTGGAGGGTGATGCTTTTGCTGGAGTCTCAGGCCTGGAGTATTTGTTTGGTTATGCGCTGACTGACGGGAGTTATGCTGGCAGTTGGGCATTTTCGGAGGAAGAGGAAAAGACTGCGTTTGAGGATTTTATCGATTTTGTGAGAATCCGGCGGTTTGACTTCCCGGATATGCATATTTATCATTTTGGGATTTATGAGGACTCGGCGTTAAAACGCCTGATGGGAAAATACGAGACACGGGTGCAGGATGTTGATATGCTGTTGCGCGGGAATGTACTGGTTGATTTACATCAGCTGACAAAGCAAGCCTTGCGTGCCGGGGTAGAAAAATATTCTTTAAAGGACTTGGAGATATTCCATGGCTTTGTCAGGGAACTGGATTTGCGGGAGGCATCGCTGGCCTTGCGTGCAACGGAGCGGATATTGGAACTGCGCGGTTCGGGAGTAGTGCCGGACGCTGTGCTGGGAGCGGTGAAAGCCTATAACCGCGGCGACTGTTTGTCGACGCTGTCCCTTCGGGACTGGCTGGAAAAATTGAGAACAAGTTTGGTGGACGCCGGCCATGAACTGGCGCGGCCGGGACGCGTATCGGGCAAGGCAAATGCGGAAATGAATGAAAAGCAGGCCTTACTGCAGGGTTTGTTTAACCAGCTAATAAAAGACGTGCCGTTTGAGCCGGAGGAACGCAATGCGGAACAGCAGGGGTCCTATTTGCTGGCCCACATGCTGGATTGGTACTGGCGGGAGAAAAAGTCCGCTTTTTGGGAGTATTATCGTTTGGTGGCGATGCCGGACGATGAATTATTGGAGGAGAAATCCGGTTTGGCCGGATTGGCGTTCACGGGCGGCAGGGTGAAAGATAAAAATAGTTTTATTGATGAGTATAGTTTCCCGGTTCAGGATTGTGATATCAGGGTTGGAGACAATCTTAAAATTGGAGACGGTGCAGACTTAGGCGGAACGGTCGGAATTGATTTGGATAATGGCTTGATTCGGATCCGCAAAGGGCCTTCAAGAGAAGCTATACATCCCGTGACGGTTTTTAAGCACAACCGTTTCATGGACGATGGTAAGATGGATGCGGTGCAGCGCTTGGCGAAATGGGTGTTGGCTCACGGGATAGATACACCGGGATATTGCCGTGCAGGCCGTGATTTGTTGTTACGTTTGGCGCCGCGGTGCACTGTTATTCCTGTTGGTGCTTCAGCGCAGGAACTGGCGATTGCCTGGTGTCAGGTGCTGGAAGAGGGTGTTTTGCCTGTACAAGGTCCTCCGGGCGCGGGTAAAAGTTATTCTGCTGCGCAAATGATTTTGCGGTTAGTGACGGCCGGTAAGCGAGTCGGAGTAACGGCAATGAGCCATAAGGTGATTGTTGGCCTTTTGGAAAAGGTATTGAAGGAGGCGAGGTTGCAGGGTATGTCGGTAAACTGCCTGGAAAAGGTGACGAATATTTCCGACGGTACCGATCCGGAGATTGTTCAGGTATCCAAAAATCCGGACTTTGACCGGATGTTATCTTCTGGCAGGTTCCAGGTGGCAGCGGGTACGTCCTTTCTGTGGGCCAGACAGGAATTGGAGGGTGCGCTGGATTATTTATTTGTCGATGAAGCAGGGCAGTTGTCTTTGATTGATACGCTGGTGTGTTCGCAGGCTGCGCATAATATGGTGTTGCTGGGTGACCCGCAGCAATTGAAGCAACCGCAACAGGGTAGTCACCCGGTCGGTACGGAGGTGTCTTCGCTGGAGCATTTGCTTGCAGGCGATAAAACGATTGGGGATGGGAAAGGTGTATTTCTGGATGAAAGCTGGCGGATGCATCCGGCGGTATGTGGCTTGATTTCCGAATTATTTTATGAGGGCAGGCTGGATTCGAGGCCTGACTGTGCTTTGCAGGTATTGTCGGGTAATGGTTTGATCTCCGGAGCGGGATTATGGTTTATGCCGGTCCCGCATTCAGGGAATCAAAGTAGTTCCGTTGAAGAAGCGGAGCGCGTTGATAGCTTAGTTCGTAATTTGATTAAGGGGGATGTATTTTGGACGAATAAAAAAGGTGAACCGTCGGTCGTGGGTACGGATGACATTTTGGTGATCGCACCTTACAACGCGCAGGTTGCGGAACTAATTAGCCGACTGCCTGCGGGTGTTCGTGTAGGTACGGTGGATAAGTTCCAGGGACAAGAAGCGCCGGTAGTGATCTTCTCTATGGCGACTTCTGCGCCTGGCGACGCGCCGAGGGGGATGGAGTTTTTATATAGTTTGAACCGGTTAAACGTAGCGGTTTCACGGGCACAAACGGCCTGTATTCTCGTGGCAAGCGCGGCGCTACTGGAACCTGATTGCCGGACGCCGGCGCAGATGCGTTTGGCCAACGGTTTTTGCCGGTACCTGGAAGTAGCGGAGACGTTGGGCTGAGTATATCCTTTTCAGGTTAAATTATTTCAGGCAGGCAGATGTCCAGTTTATAAAAATCCTGGTATTTAAGTATTTTCGTCTTGAATATTTCCTCTTTTTTGAAGCCGGATGATTCGTTCTGGTGGGAATAGATGAGCAGGCCTTTGATGATTTGGTGGGTAGGTTTACTAATTTGTGATAATCATTGATTCATTCGATTGTGTCCTGTCAGCTGAAGTTTCGTCAATAGATGGTGTATTATTCTGGTTTGCCATTAAAATAAATAAAAATCTATTTACACTCAATAAGACTGACTAACATTAACGAAGCAAGCCATGTTTTCGCCGGGCGAAAACGGGGCTTGCCGGGATACCCGGACACGAAATGCTTGCACTTCATTCAGCATGTGTTTTTTTATTTAACTGTGACAATTCTCAAGATTTGAAGTTGAATTAAATATCTTGTGTTAACTAGATACTAAACTCAAATGCGTCCATAATACCGTCAGCTGCGTAAAGTGTCAAAGTCTTCACGGGGATAATAAAAAAAATATTTTAATTTTATTGAAAAATTAAACCTTCATAATATGAGCCAATTGGACGGGAAATCACCAGAAATTAACACTGTTGTTGACCTATTTAAGCCTGGCCAAATTAACTTTGACTATTTAAAAGGTGCACACGATCATAGTCCAATGGGAGTGCTCGCCCTAAACATTGACGGGTCGATAAACTATGCTAACGAGATCGCACTAAATCGGTACAGTATCAAAGCTAATGACGGTGTTTCGAACCAAACAGTCTTTGCCTTATTTGGAGATATGTCGCAATCAAAGGCGAATGAAGCGAAGCTATTGGCTCTCGAAGAGTTCACCGACCAGGAATTCAAAATTAAGGGCGAAACAGACGACCAATGGTGTTTGATCAGTTCCAAAGTGCATCGCGATATTCAAGGTAACGTTCAGACTTTTCTTTTTATCAGGGAGACATCGAAGGTTAAGAAAAAAGAAAAGCTCTTTTACTATTTGAATCAAGCCGCTACCTCGCTAGCTAAAACCAGGGATACTCAAACTGCCCTGCACCAAATAGCAGATTTTATTGTACCTACATTCGCAAACTGGTTCACAATCGATCAGATCAAACACAGTAAACTAGAATTACTGATATTGAAACACGAAGATGCTTCCAAGATCGCCTGGGCATATGAATATCGAAAAAAGTATCCGGCAGATCTTAATGGTAATACAGGGCCAGCGCTGGTTATTAAATCAGGTAAATCAGGGTTCGTACCAGTAATTACCGATGAAATGATCGACATGATCATCACCGATCCGATTCAAAGGGAAGAGGTCAGAAAAATAGGGATGCATTCGGTTATGATCGTACCCATTTATAATAGGGATAAGGTTTCGGGGCTTGCAAATTTTATATCTTCAGTGCCAGACCGGCATTTTGATGACGCGGACCTTGATTTTGCAGAGCATTTCGCGAACCTTATTGGGCTAGCATTGGAAAACACAACGTTATATGAAGCGGCCGGGAAAGAGTTAGCATTAAAAAAACAAAGTGAGGAACGTTTCAGGTTCCTCACTGACGCTATACCACATAAAATGTGGACATCTGGCCCTGATGGTAGGGCCACATATTATAATAAACAATGGCATGATTATACCGGTATAGTGGGCTTCGAGGCGCTAAGAGAAAAGATTTGGGATTTTATTCACCCGGACGATCGATCAATTGCAGCTGTTGAATGGCCAAAGGCGATCAAGTCCGGTGCAGACATGGAAATGGAACATCGGTTAATGCGTTACGACGGTGTTTACAGATGGCACCTCAGCCGTTTTACAGCATTCAAAAACGAAAATGGGGAGCCGGTGTTATGGGTCGGAACAAGTACCGATATTCAGGATCAGAAGGTCGCAAGCCTGGATTTAGCTGCGGTTAATGAAGAATTAACCGCAGCGAATGAGGAGTTTGTTGCTATGAATGAAGAACTGGCTTCCGTTAACCAGGAGCTCGGCTCAGCCAATGAAGAACTGGCTGCGACAAACGAAGAGTTAACTGATACTCAAGCGAGCCTGTTGCGAAGCGAAAAACTTTTTAGGTCGATCGCACTGAATATCCCGGGATCACTGATCATCGTGATCGACAAAGAGCATCGTTATCTGACGATTGAAGGTGACATAATGGAGAAAATGGGCTATGACCGTAAAAACTATGAAGGCAAGCATCCGGCGGAAATTTCACCTGAACGTTACGAAGCATCCCGGCATTTATATGAGCGGGTCATGGCCGGTGAAAAATTCTCAATAGAGCGAAAGGCAGAAACTGGCGAAAATTATATAGTCCATTTTGTTCCGTTATTGAATGATTACGGCACTATCGACTCAGGCCTTATAATTGCTCTGGATATAAGCGAGATAAAGAAGGCTGAAGAGAAAAGTGCAAAGCTGGCAGCAATAGTTGAATCTTCAGACGATGCGATCATAAGCAAGACATTTGAAAGCATGATTACAAGCTGGAACCGTTCTGCTGAACGTATGTTCGGCTACTCCGCCGATGAAATGATAGGGCAGACGATTTATAAGATCATACCTGAGGAACGCCGCGCGGAGGAACCGGAAATCCTTACCCGTTTGAAGAATGGGGAGCGTATTGAACATTTCGAAACGAAAAGGCTCACTAAAAACGGGACAGAGCTGGATGTATCGTTGACCATCTCTCCGATCAAGGACACACAAGGGAACATTATCGGACTTTCTAAAATTGCAAGGGATATCACTGAGAAAAAATTAGAGGAACAGCGAAAAAATGATTTTATCGGAATGGTAAGCCATGAGTTAAAGACCCCACTTACTTCTTTAAACGCTATTGTTCAGTTAGCTGCAACAAAGATAAGAACAGACGAAAATCCGTTTTTGGCTAACGCGATGGAAAGGGCGAATTTCCAATTGAAGAAGATGACGGCGATGATCAACGGCTTCCTTAATGTGTCACGACTGGAGGCAGGAAAAATGCATTTAGACAAACAGTCGTTCGATATAGAGGAATTGCTTCGTGAAATAATTGATGAAACGAGTCTTATTGTAACGACTAACGAAATAAAAATTATCGCCTGCCAGTCAATTCAAATATATGCTGACAGGGACAAAATCGCCTCCGTGATTTCCAATTTGATCAGTAACGCAGTGAAGTACTCCCCAAACGGGAAAATGATAGTAGTCAATTGCAAGACAAGTGAGGCGGACGTTATCATTGGCATTAAAGACGAGGGGATGGGCATCGATTCGGCCAACCTGGAAAGTATCTTTGACCGCTATTTTCGTGTCGAAACAAGTAATACACGCCATATTTCAGGATTCGGTATAGGGTTATATTTAAGTGCCGAAATTATTAAATTGCATGGTGGCAGGATTTGGGCAGAAAGCTCGGCTGGCAGCGGTTCAACATTTTATTTTTCACTCCCGAAAAAAGGCGAAACCGGTTCTTCTGAATGATTGACTACAATCAAATTAGAGTTCGAAATCCATTAATTCTTTTAATGGAACTCCCAAACCTTTAGCAAGTTCTGTGACAGTCAGCAGTGTCGGATTTCTTTCGCCTTTTTCGATCTTGGAAATGTCACTATAATCTACGTCACAATTGAGAGCTATTTTTCGATAGGAAAGTTTTTTGCGCTTCCGTATAGTCTGGAGATGACGACCAAAGTTAGTAAGTATATGTGATTGTGGTTCACTTGTCATCTCAGTTTTTAACTGAGCGAAAAATGATGGTTTTAAAAAATAAAAGTGTGGGTAAAAACACCCACACTTTTTTATATTTGTAGAAGTGATTGTTTGTTAAATGTAGTGAATTCGACTAAATTAAATTTTGAAAAGTAAAAAAGAACTTCAAATATTTTCCCGTTACTTCGTCTTCGAGATCGGTTTGCTAGTGATCTGGCTTATCATCTTTTTTGCTAAGTCGTAGAAACTTGGGTGGTCGGCACTTTTTCCTAGATCTTAAAATCCAACAATTCTCTTGGTTCAACGCCCAATCCTTTGGCAAGCTCAAAGATGGTCGAAAGTTGTATGTTGATTTTCCCATTCTCCATCTTTGAAATGTTGCTTTCGTCCAAATCGCATCTTCGATCGACATCAATTAGGCTGTATCCTTTACTTTCTCTAATTCGTTTGATATGGAAACCAAATTTTTCTTTTAATGCTGAATAGTCTTTCAATGTTGGTACACTTTATTTTTTTAAAGTGATTGCTTTTTATTAAAATTTTCACGGTTTAATTAAACCGTATTTCAATTATTTTTTTTATATTTGAATTTAAATGCATTCACATTTTTATGAATATATGAATTTACGGTAATTTGCGGTTCTTCTTCAAATATTAGAAGCATTCGCACTTAAATCTCGCCTTAGAAAACTGGTAATTTTAAAAGGGAGCGAGGAGATGAGTGAAATGCTCACGTCATAGACGTGGGCTCACTTGTCCGTTCCCTTGGTATACCAGTACCTCTAAGACGGCAAGCTGAGTTCCACGTCTTATTTTTTTCTGGACCAGTCTGCCATAAAGTTTAAAACAATGGAAGCGGTATCCAATAATTTCAACATTACTTCAGCTTTGACTTTAAACGAGGCTATGTCATCCTTCTTTAAAGATAATACTCCTGAATCAGTTAAAGTACTGTTCTGGAAAATGCTTCAGTGCTGGGTCACCCGGGACTGCAATATTAAATCCGATCTGTCGGATAAAGAGGTAGCCCTGTTTTTCGATCAGTTAATTGACCTCGTGGCGGCCGCTCATATATTACACGAGGCGAACAGGGCTTTAGAATCCGGGCAGGAGGGAAGTGTCGGTGAGTAATTATCCCTTACATTCCTGGCTGCTGCTGATCTCACCTCCTGAGTGATTTCGCGTCCTCAATTGCCGTTCGGCATCTATTAAACTTCCTGTATTCACCAAACTCTACTTAAAAAATGAAGCTAAAAATACGCTTCCGTAGAATCCTTTTGCCTTTTCGGAAGCCAATTATTGAGCAGATACGGTCGCACTATAACAAGGACCCGGAGCTGTATTATGCCGCAGGTCTGGTGATTCTCTGGCTCATCGTATTTATTCTTATTCACCTTTAAAACTTAACCCAATTTCAAATGAAAAAATATACACTAATCTTTATCTTGCTCAGCTTCGCCGGGCTGCTAACCAGCCGAACGGGCAGGTGCGCAGGTCTCGTGTCCGATACCACTGCAAGTTTAAAAGTAGGGGACAGCGTTCCGGACCTGACATTTTCCGACGTTGTTAATTACAAATCAACAACGCTTAGGCTGTCTGACTTTAAGGGGCAGGTTATTATGCTCGACTTTTGGGCAACCTGGTGCTCCTCATGTCTCGCCGCCTTTCCCCATGAGTATGAACTCGAGCAGCGATTGCCCGGAATTTTTAAAGTCATCCTTGTCGACTGCAAGCCAACAGGCGATACCCCGGAAAAGGTAGCTAAGTTCCTGCGGGAAAGAAAAGGTTCTTACCAGTTTACATCGATATCAAATGATACAATTCTCCGGAAGTTTTTCCCGCATCCGGGGGGACTACCGCATTTCGTTTGGATCAAAGACAATAAAGTTGTCGCAATTCCGGATCCACTGGTAATAACCGAAGCTAATATAAAGGCGGTGTTCAACGGCAGTTCCGTTTCGATTGCGCAAAACAAATATATTCCGTTCGACTATTCCAAAGAAGTTTTTAAGAATGGCAACGGCGGCGAAGCGTCAAAGCCGATTTATCATTCTTTGCTGTATGGATATAAACCGGGGTTAGAAAAATACACGTTAATCATCTTGAATGATAGCAACCAGTCATCGCGAATAGATTTGATTAACCGCACCCGGGCGCAAATGATCTGTTATACCCTGCCGGATGCGGACGTCATCGGTGACGGACGTTTAATACTGAATGTCTTAAGACCCGCAGATTACTCATCAGATAGTACGTCTGAAGCGTGGGACGAAAAGAACCGCTTCGTTTATGAATCAACTTTTTCGCCGCGCAGCCGGGAATCAGCTCTGTTAGGCTTAAAGTCGGATATTGAACGTTTTTTTAATATCCACTTTTATCTGGTTTCAAGGGATACTGATTGCCTGGTAATCAGCCTTGTGGATGCTGGTAAAATCCCTAAAGGGATACGTGCGCACCAGGAATCGAATTTTTTTGACCACCGTAATGAACCTATATTCTTTCGGAACGCATCACTGAAATCAGTTGCGGGTGAGCTTGAAAATTACTACAAAATACCGGTTGTGGATGAATCTGGTGTGAAATACAAGATTTCCTTAAACCTGCCGGCAACCCTCACTGATGTTAATGCGGTCGCCGACAGCCTGCATAAACAGGGCCTGAAGCTTTCCCGTGAAAAAAGAAAGATTCAGTATCTGCTGGTCGAGGATGATTCACGGCGAACAAATTCAAATCAACGATAAACCTTAAACCAAATCATAATCCAATATGAAATATTTAATTATCATTTGCTTGCTCGCAATGCCATTAGCCGGTTTTAGCCAGTTAATCACAGGCACCATCAGGACGTCCGAAAATGAACTCTACCCCGGCGTAACTGTTTCCGAAAAAGGGCAAAACAACTTCACCATTTCCAACGAGAAGGGCGAATTCAAAATTATCGTCAAAGGTAAAGATGCCGTAATCCGTTTTACGGCAACCGGCGCAGAACCCTTAGAGGTCGTTTACAAGGCCCAGCCCGTTATTGAGGTTACGCTGAAGACAAAAACGAACAGTCTTGATGAGGTACATGTGATAGCTTACGGAACCAGCACTCAGCGTAATACCGTAGGCTCAATAACAAGGGTGTCCGGACGGGACCTGATGGAACAGCCGGTCACCAATCCCTTGGCAGGCCTGGAGGGCCGGGTGCCGGGGCTTACAGTTGTTCAAACAAGCGGCGTACCCGGTGCTTCCGTAAATTTGCAGATCAGGGGCCAAAATACGGTCAATCCGGGATTCCAGAACAATGGGATAGCACCGCTCGACCAGCCACTTATCATTGTTGATGGCGTGCCGTTTGCCCCTCAAAATGCTAACATCAACCAATTCCCGTCGCTGGCCGCGCCCGGATTGGGGCCATATAATAATTCTTATGGAGGGATCAGCCCGTTCAACGGACTGAACACCGCGGATATTGAGAGCATCGAGGTGTTACGGGATGCAGACGCAACGGCGATCTATGGTTCACGGGGAGGCAACGGTGTAATCCTGATCACAACGAAAAAGGGGAAGGTGGGCAAGGCGACCCTAAACGTTAATTTGATTGACGGCGAAAGTGTTATCGGCCATACAATGCCAATGATGAATACGCGGCAATACCTCCAGATGCGCCAGCAGGCCTTTGCGAATGATGGCCTGGTTCCAAATAATACACCGTTCGACCCAGCCTATGCTCCGGATCTGACAGTCTTTGATACAACCAGGTATACCGACTGGAAAAAATACTTCTTCGGCAATACCGCCCACAATTTAAATGTAAATGCTTCCATTTCCGGTGGAACGGCTACCGACCAGTTTCGGATAGGTTCTGGCTTTAACCGCGATACGTATATCTTCCCTGGTGATTTTAGTGATAACAGGGCTACGTTTTCAACCAGTATTCATCATTCTTCAGAAAACAAGAAATTCACGGTTGATTTTACGGCCAATTACGCCTATGAGAAGAACAATTCTTCCGGTGATCCTGCTATATTGACTGCCTACACGCTGGCACCGGATTATCCGGCATTAGCAGACAAGCAGGGTAACCTAATTTGGGACTATAATGGCGTACCACTTGATGGCTTTAGTGCACAGAGTAACCCTTTGGCATACTTAAAGGAACTGTATTCGATCGAAAATGTATCGCTGAACAGCAATCTTTTAGTAAGTTATAATATTGTGAAAGGTCTTTTTTTCAGGACCAGCCTGGGCTACAGTACTTATAACAGTAAAGAGATTTCCGGTGATCCGCTCGCTGCACAAAACCCCGAATTTGGCCCGCAGTCCTCAAGCAGGTTTGGAAATAATGATTTCATGACATGGCTGATCGAACCACAGCTGGAATACAAGACTTCGATAAAGAAGATCGATATTGATTTCCTATTAGGCAATACACTTGAGAAAAAGTCGAGCGCCGCATCGGAGGTTGATGGGTTTGGCTATAGCAATGACGATCTGATCGGGTCCATCTCGGGCTCAACATCACAATATGCTACGGACCAATTTAGCAACTACAAATACATCGCATTTTTCGGGCGGCTGAACATGAAGTTCGATGATAAATATATCATTAATGTCACCGGGAACCGCGATGGCTCCAGCAGGTTTGGCCCGAACAGACAATTTGGCAATTTCGGCTCTGTCGGCGCCGGATGGTTGTTTAACCAGGAGGAATTTATCAGGAAAAATCTTCCTTTCCTGAGTTATGGAAAATTACGTGGCAGTTATGGTACCATAGGCAACGATCAGGCGGCTAATTATCAATTCCTGCCAAGATGGGCACCCACAGCTTACGGTTATAACGGTCCCGTTGGCTATGTCCCGCAAAACCTTTATAACCCGGATTTCACCTGGGCTTCAACAAAGAAGCTGGAATTCGGAATTGAACTTGGCTTTCTTAAAGACCGGTTATTGATCAGTTCAACATGGTACCGCAGCAGGACCGGCGATCAGCTCATAGCCTATAGCCTGCCGGCGCAAACCGGATTTAATTCGGTATTGGAAAACGAAAATGCCCTGATCCAGAATACCGGCTTTGAATTTGTGCTGCAGGCCACCGTAGTAAAAAACGTCAATTTTAGCTGGAATTCATCTTTCAACATGACGATACCGGCAAACAAATTATTGAGTTTTCCCGGTCTGGCTAAATCCAGTTATGCTACGGCCTACCAGGTTGGAAAGCCAATCACCGAGATTTATGGATTTAGATATGGAGGCGTAAACCCGGCCGACGGATTTTTCCGGTTCTATGGTGCCAACGGCCAGCTCACAGAAAACCCTGTGGTCAGCCAGGGCGGAAGCTTCAATGACTATTTTCCGATCGGTAAGGGGTACCCTGATTTTTATGGAGGCTGGCAGAACAATTTCAGGTTTAAGAATATTCAGCTGGATATTTTTCTGCAATACTCTAAGCAGCAGGGGGCAAACTATTTAGGGCAAATTTATAACTATTTACCCGGAGAGGCATTTAATCAGCCAGCGGCACTTCAAAACACCTGGAGGGCTCAAGGGCAATCGTCTTCGTATCAGGTGCTTTCAAGTCAGGAAGGCCAGGCGGCAAATTCAGCAGTTGCGTTTACCGAATCGAGCGGAGCCTATAGCGACGCGTCCTATATACGGTTTAAAACCATTGCCTTTTCTTTCAGCCTTCCATTGGCCGTTGTGAAGAAAATGTCGGTGCAAAGCGTGCGCATCTATATCGCAGCCCAAAACCTTTTCGCGATCACAGGCTATAAGGGCAATGACCCGGAGACACAGAACTTCTATGGTGTTCCCCCCCTTAAGACCATTTCGTGCGGAATTCAAACAAACTTTTAACTAAAGAAAATGAAAAAGCTAATTATAATCATAGTTGTCGCCGCTTCGGCCTGCATTGCCGGAACCGGCTGCAAAAAGTTCGTTGATATCGGTCAACCGAAAAATCAGCTGATCAGCGCCGAAGTATTCGCAGACAGCACCGATGCGAGTGCAACATTGGTAGGTATTTATATCGCAAGTATGAACAATTCAATGGGGATCAATTCCGGCGGATTAACACTTTATCTCGGACTTTCAGCTGATGAATTGGCTCCGACCGGCAGCAGCCCGTCGATAGTCCAGTTTTACCAGGATAATATACTTACCAACAATAGTTCTAATAATGGTCTTTGGGTCGCCGGCTACAACTACATCTATGCGACAAATGCTTGCCTTGAAGGAGTTAACACAACCGCCGGTATCGCTGCTTCCGCAAAGGTCCGGATTTCGGCTGAAGCTAAATTCATCCGGGGATACGAGTATTTCTGCCTGTTAAATTTGTATGGCGGCATTCCGGATGTGACGAGCACAAATTATAGGGTAACCAGTTTGCTGCCAAGGGTATCAACGGATGAAATCTATAATCAGGTAATTGCTGACCTGCAATTCGCAGAACAGAATCTGGGAACTAACACGGGGGTTAATGACCGGCCAAACTCGCTGGCGGCATCTGCACTTTTAGCCAGGGTTTTTCTTTACCAGGGCAAATATGATCTAGCCGTCGCGGAGGCTTCTAAAGTGATCAATTCCGGAAATTTTCAACTTGAAGCCGATTTGAACAATGTTTTTTTATCGGGCAGCGCTGAAACGATTTGGCAGTTCGACCTGCCATTTAATAGATATACCTGGGAGGGGCAGACGTTCGTTCCTACATCATCCCGTGCGGTTCCAAGGTATGTTCTGACAAATGATCTTTTTAGCTCTTTCGAACCCGGCGATCAAAGAGCCGTGAGCTGGACGAAAACAAATAGCGCAGGGTCGAAGAGTTATGTTTATCCTTATAAATACAAAAGTAACGCGTTAGCTGCAGTTGCAAGCGAGGGCTATGTATTGCTTCGGCTTTCGGAGCAATACCTGATACGAGCTGAGGCTGAAATGAAATTGGGAGATTTGAGCTCCGCAGTCGCTGATCTTAACCTGATCAGGAACCGTGCGGGTTTGCCGAATTCCACAGCCAATACAACTGCAACTGTCTTTACCGCAATTCAGGCAGAACGAAGACATGAATTCTTTTGTGAAGGGGGAAGTAGATGGTTCGATTTGAAGCGCTGGAATCTGGTTAACGAAGTTTTAGCACCATTGAAAACGTCCTGGAACACTAGCGATCAATTATATCCTATTCCTGTGAACCAGATAAGTTCTGATCCAAACCTCATTCAAAACCCGGGGTATTGAAGATGTATCTTAAAAAGGGGGCTTGTAACAGCCCCCTTTTGTTTTCGTGATAATTATGGTCTGGTTTGGGGCTGCATAGCCGGAATCTCATTATCATCTTTTAACTCATCGGTCGATGTATTTACCTGCGCAGCTGTGAATCCGGAAACACACTGTTGAGTCCCGCTGGTGCAAACCGATTCGGTAGGGGCTGAGATGCTTTGCTGCAAAAATGTAGCTGAATTCGCCGGTACTTTATGGTTCCCCGCAGCAACGCTGCCATCAATTAAAAACCAGTAGGTTCCGATTGGTTTACTGGTTTTTCTTACAGGATTGGTAAATGCGCTCAAACCGATTGCAAGTGCGATGGCGAAAATGCCTATTATCTTTGTTTTCATAATTTTGTAAAGCTTTTTAAAATCAAAAAGACAGTCGAAAAACTTTAAGTGAAAATTTAATTGTTTATGCTTACTCTCTGGCAGGTTTTCTGCATCCCCCGGATGAGGATTTAAGTCCGACTTAAATCGGCTCATCTAAGCCTGTTTATAATGTACCGCCCGGCCTCCTTTCTCTGTAACTTATGATCAGGCCGATGGCCGTTAGCAGCAGGAAAATGAGATTGAAAATAAAATGTGCATCCCAGCCCATTTTACTGAGCAAGCCGCCGCAGGAGCAAGGCACGTTATCAAAAAAGCGAAATACAGCTGCGCCAACGTAAAGAGTGAACAGGACCATTAATCCGAAAGACAGAACAAAGCCCCTTAATTGGGTACGCTCGAACAGCAACAGTATCGCAGCGCTCAATTCAAGCGGTGGGAGAATGTAAACCAACGAAACTTTGAGAAAGTGTGGTAAGACCTGGCGATGCATCTGACCTTTAAACATATTGAAATTCAATACTTTGCTGGCAGCCGCATACACCCACAGAAAAACCAGCGTGAAGATGATGACATTCTTAATGATTAATCTTTGTGACATTATGCCTTTAATTATTCGTTAAAGGTATATCGGCTCAAATGCCAAAGAATGTCACTCTTCTTTTTTGATGAAATATTTTTTTTCGAGGCGGTCATATTGAATGTCATGACCGGTTTCCCGGAGATGGGCGATCATCCGTTTAACGGTGCGCGTGCTGCAACTGAAATTTTTAGCAATATGAGCCAGTGACCGGAAACGGTTTTTCCCGATCAGCTCAAGAATATATTCCAGCCGTTTCTCGTAAGATAAATAGTCCATTTCCCTCTTTTTCAATTAATTGAATGAGGATGAAAATGAGCATAGTAATCCTGATAAGCTATAACTACAGCTTATAAATTAATCCCACAAAGTATTTTTAATGTCCCTGTTTGGATTTAAAGGCATCTTTTCTCGCCTGGAGCTTTTTTGCTTTCGCCTTGCTCCAGAATTTCCGGAGTTTTTCAAGCGTGCGGAAATAAGCCAGCGTAATACCGGAGCCATGCTTTGGTTTGGGCAATAAAGTGTAGGGATTGATCTCAAGGATCTCCGCTATGTCAAAGATGCGCTGGATGGTCAACTCTGTTTCATCCCGTTCGATCTTTGAATAAGCTGGCTGCGATATGTCAAGCATAAAGGCCATATATTCCTGACTGTATTTTTTTGTCAGGCGCTGAAGCCGAATTTTTTCTCCAACATCTTTCATAAAGGCATAAGGTTTTGGGCAAATCTAAAACCAAAAGTAATAATTTACAAGCAATAGTTTTACTAATAGTTTAATCGTGTTTTGACCTTTATCCCAATTCCTAATAGTGGGAAGAAATTCAATTTTATGTGAATTTTATGATCAATCTAACAGAATCAGAAGCGAATGAACTGACAGGCGGCGTTGCCAGCAATTGTGCAACCAATATTGCTTTCGGCGCTTCCTTCGGCGGTCTTTTTGGCGGCGCAGGAGCTATTATCGGCGCCGTAGCTGCCGCGACGGGCCCGGCCTGCCTTGGTTTGTGGTAAAATGGATACGGGGGTTTTACCCCCGTATTCCTGTTAATATTTCAGGGTGCAAAATCAAAGTAGCTAGAATCCCACCGATCGCTCCGTAGAAATGATATTCATTATTGATCAGTTCTTCCTTTTTTCTTCTCTGGTACAGGATCAGTACCACAATATAAACCAGCCCGCCGTAAATATTTTTTACCTGTCCTATAACAGGTAAATGAGACACAATGTAGTTCGGTGCGACCAGCATAAAGCCGAACATACATCCCATTATGCTCCCCGACGTTCCCGTGGTTGAGTAACTAAATTCCTTATAATGCCTCGCTATAATAATCGCTGAGGCCAGCAATAATCCTGATGCATAAATGGTCAGAAATTCCAGGCTTCCATAGGGCGATTTCGTTCTGAGCGTGTATTCCAGGTTGGTGCAAAACACGAACAGCATAAACTCGTTCAGCAGCAAATGCATCAGATCTGCATTTGCGAGATCAGCCGTCAATACCCTGTAATACTGCTTATCGCGGATCACGCTCTGCGGATGAAGGATCAATCGATAAAATAATTTTTTGTTTAAGAATCCGCAGGCACTGACCACAAATACAACGAACATTAAGATGTAGGTTACCGGGGACTGGTAAAAGAATTGTTGAATAGTAGATAGGTTCATAGGCATATATATTTATCGCTCCAATAACTTTAACTTATAATTTATAAAGCAACGTAATTGGATATGGCATCATTTGAGGGGATTTTTGATCCATATCCTCAACAAAATGAAAAAATATCCAAATTTAAACACATTTCTGCTAATAATACTATTAGTTTTTATTTCTCTCGGTCTCATTTTTATCGCCGATAAATTTATCCTTACAGTTAATTTTTACGACCGGAACGATCAGCCGGTTTCCGGCATTCCGGGCCTCGAAGCCATTGTGTATCAGAACGTACAAAAGGTGATCTACCTTTATTCTTCTATCTACCTGGTAGTAAAGATCCTGCTGATCGCCGCCATTCTTTTTACAGGTCTCTATTTTTTTGACGTTAAAACGTCCTTCGCAAACATGCTGAGGATAGTGGTTCAGGCAGAATTTATCTTCCTGATCCCCGCCTTTGTGAAAATCTGGTGGTTTTACTATTATAACGACCAGCCTACGCTTGAAGGGTGGCAGAAATTTTATTTTCTGTCGGCGGCTTCGCTGACCGATTATGTGAGGCCGGCGTTTCTGTACCCGCTCCAGACTTTCAATCCTTTTGAACTGGCTTATTGGTTCCTGCTGGCTGCAGGTATTAATTCGGCAGCAGGTATCGGTTTTGACCGGTCGCTGCGGGTAGTTCTCTGTTCCTATGTCCCTTCACTGCTGATATGGATCATGATGGTCATGTTTTTTACGATGCTTTATTTCCCCCAATCCTATTAATATTCTAACAAACTTTATATGACAAATAATCTGAAATTAATTCTGTCCACGTTCACCAGGCAGGAACACCAGAACGATTGCGGAAGGGCATGCCTGACCAGTATTTTTAAATATGCCGGGATAAAACGAACCGGAAATAATATGGAAAACAGCGGCGAACTTTCACTCCTGGAATTGCATAAAATAGCCGCTCAATCCGGTTTGGGTTCCAGGTGCGTCCGCATGGACCTGCCAACCTTAAAGGAGGGTAAGGCACCCTCTATCCTTCATGTGCTGAACGAAGCGGGCCAGCCCCATTTTGTTGTCCATTACCCGGTTGCCTTCGGCCCCGGTCTCCATCTGATCGGCGACCCTGACAGGAAGATAGAACTTGTTCCCGAAGAGGTCCTTTTAAGAAAGTGGAAAAGCGGGGCGGCCTTGTATTTTGAGGATATTGAGCCGCGCAACGATCTGTCGCATTGGTGGTTCCCCTGGAATAGCTTTCAGCAGTTTAAATTTATTCCAAAAATCTGGTGGATCGCCGTACCCTTTCTAAATGTTGTTGCCGCCATGCTCGGACTGGCACTAAGCCTGGTCGTTCAAAAAGCGGTGCAGCCTGGTTTTCTGGAAAGCAGGCAAGGCTTTTTCGTCATACTATTTTTCTTACTGGTAATGATATCTTCTGCCAAATGTGCCTTAAACTACCTGAGGCAGTGGATGATGATCACCCTGGGTTCAAAAATGGATGCCGGCCTGGGGTTACAGTTCCTGAATAAGTTATACAGGTCCTTTGATCTGTCCGGCAATATTAATTATCGGCTATGCCTCAGGACAATTGCAGAGATACAAAAGATACATCAGGCGACTGCGGTTTTAATCGGTGTTGTATTTTCTGATGGCTTATTGATCATGGTCATGTTCGGATGTCTCTATTTCTGTCAGCCAGCGTTTACCCTGCTTGAGTTTGGCGCTTTTTTGGCGATGTTCCTCGTCATTGATCAGTATTTGCCTTTGCTGCTCATACATTTCGATAGCGGCTATTCTCCGGGAAATTCAATACCAATTCCGGGTAAAACAGAGCAGCGGTCTTCAGGCGCGCTGGAATATGCATCCTTCGCTGAGGATTATTTCAAGTTGAACGAACTCTTTGCCAGAAAAACAAGAACGCTGTCGGGTATTGCAAACAGGATAAATCTTTTATTTGACGGCATTAGCACCTTGAATATCATCCTCGTGCTGTTATTTTCTATTTCGAAACTACAGGCTGGCCTGATATCCTATGAGCAATTTTTAATGACCGTTATCCTATGTTACGGGATGACCCTGTTAATGGCGAAAATATGTAACCAGCTTTTCGTTATCGCCCAGGGAGCTGATACGCTGAAACATAATTCTTTGTACGCCGAAAAGGTACAGCCAGAGAGCTAAAGCCTGATAAGTTATTCTACTATTGTTTGTGCTGAATATACCGGCTACAGCCATTTCATTTTCAGACATTCCTACCGTATTAATCAAAATTTTAACGTCCACCAATCAGAGAGGCAGTTCACAGGAGTTCCTGTTGGTCGCTGCCGCATTGACGGCTCTTTTATTCATCAATATTTAACTATATGAAACAATTTGTACAAAACCGTTACCAATCCATGTTAAACTCAATTTCAGAGGTGCCTGAACTAAAAAATTTTACTGTAAAGAACCCTGTCGTTATTGGCGAGCTCGTGAAAGCCGCCATCCATGATCTGAAGACCTATTGCTCAAAAAATCCATTTGCAGGTCAAAACGAAGAAATCCAATTTTTTAAATATGATAAACCTGCTTTTTACAGCGAATACATCTATGCCCTGGAACTTTTCACGATTGAATCTAATAAGCCGCAGGCTGACGAAACGGTGGTTCGAAACTACTATGAGCAGGAGCTGCGATTTATAAAGCGGTTCTTCGACCAGTACCGCTTCCTTTATCAGTATTATTTACTCGACGGTATCGAGCTCGACGCGTTGTATTTTACCTCTGGCAATAAAAATACGGACATATTTTTACCCGAAGCACCGGAGCCGGACTCCGGCTTTTCTTCCCCCGGCGACTTTATTTTTGCGAAATTCCAGGCGCTGGAAAGGTTGCAGGATCATTTGATCAATTTGCTGTATACTGTCACGATTGGGGGGAAATCCTGCGCAACCTCCTTTGGTAAATTAAAATGGACCGGTGATAAGATCAACCTGATAGAGTTGGCCTATGGCATTTACAATACTGCCCAGGTCAATGACGGTGAAGTAAACATTGTTGATATCATATCCTGGCTGGAAAGCAGTTTCCAGGTCCGCCTTTCCCGCTATTTCCAGATGTTCTCAGAGATCAAAAACCGCAAATCGGTCAGTAAAACGCGCTACCTCGATCATATGAGCAAAATGATAAGCCGCTATATGGAGCAGGGCGATGCTTTTGTACCCGAAAAGCCTAAGCCCGTATCCGGCTCTAAACCAGCTGTTAAAGACTAAATCTTTCAGTATACGCCCCCGCATACCGAAAAATGGTTTTGGGGGCTTCCCAATTTTGTCCTGTTGCCCGTGGTTGGGCAGCAGGAAATATGAAGCAGTTTGATCTTTCTTTTTTAATCAGCAAGGCAGTTCTGGAGGGAACCGATAAGGTTATCCGTCAAAACAAAATGCTTCCTGACTATTATACGAAGGCCCAGGCTTACCGGCTCCACGGCAGATCAAATGTCGACCGCTGGATCGGTGAAGGATTGATCATTCCCGCTAAGATTTCCCGCAAAAGTATTGACCGCGCAAAGCTGGAGCATGTCGCATGCACCAGTAACCGCGCCACCTATCTGCCCGTGGCAGAAAGGTGAATTGTGCTCTTTGACATCGGGGGATGAAACATTATCCTGTGCGAACAGGAAATTTTGCGAAGGTGAGATCGTATCAATAGACCGAAAACGCATTGGCAGCTGAGAGGCCGGTTTGTAGAAACCGACGCGAGTAGTCCCGAATAATATTTTACCGGCGGAAGCGGATTGCACGGGTTCGATGCCCGCCGCCGGTACATGGAAATAACTGACGCGCAATTGCTGGCCGTGATCGGCAAAGCCGCTGAACTGGCCACAACAAAAACACTGATCATCACCGGAAAGCTGAAACCTTATCTCAAAAAATCAGAAGCCTTTCGCCGCTATGGCAGGACTAATATCGAGCACTGGCTTGGCCAGGGGCTGCTGACCCCGAGAAAGGATGGTGATCATTCCGCAGCCTGGCGGCTCGACCGGCTTGAAATAGAGGTACTGCTTTACTCCATTGAAATGGGCCGGATATTGCCAATGCACTAGCCGCCCTTTTTCTTTTTTGCGAGTCCTGAACTGTCAAATCAAAACTTCAAATTTATATGTCTAATAATTTATATGTCAAAGAGTTAAAGGAACAGGCGTCTATTATAGACCTGCTCGCGAAATTGGGTTATAAACCGGCTAAAAAGTACGGCAGGGAACAATTCTATTATAGTATGCTGCGGGAATCGGATACGAAACCGTCATTTAGCGTCAATGATGAGCTCGGCGTCTGGTTCGATCACGGAACCCGGAAAGGTGGAAATATAGTCGATTTCGGGCTGGCTTACTGGAAGCAGCTGGGTTTCAACGAGGTCATCGAAAAACTCCGGGAAATCTGTTCACTTACAAATGAACCGAAAAGCCAGAGGCCGCGGCGGCCGGTAAAGATACCCCATTATATCATCGAAGAAACCAGGGACCTCGGCACGCACCCGGCCATTACCGACTACCTCAAGAGCCGGGGGGTGTTCGAGGTCGCAAAATCTTGCCTGAGCGAGGTTTATTATTACGTCGAAGATCAGAAAGGGACGGTCAAGCATTTTTTTGCAGCCGGCTGGTTAAATGAGAACCGGGGATGGGAGGTGCGAAATAAATATTTTAAAGGCTGTTTAGGACATAAAGCCATCAGTGTCATAACCGGTCATCCCAAAAATGCGGCCTTGTTCGAGGGATATATCAATTACCTCAGCTGGCGAACTGAAAATCCGCAGGCCGATCACAGCATCATCGTGCTGAATACGCTGGCGCTGCTTTCAGCAGGAATTGCTAAGGCAAAGGAGTTTTCCTGCCTCGATGTTTTCTTTGACCGTGATCAGCCCGGCCTTCTGGCTACTCAAGAATTGATCAGGGCCCTTCCCTATGCAACAGATCGTTCCAGGGCTTATGAAGGCTTTAATGATTACAACGACAAGATCGTTGCCGAACTCAAACTCCAGCCGGGTCAGGATGCTCCGGCAATTTTGACGCGAAAAATCAGATTTTGATTATCAAAGGTGGACTTTGTTTTTAAGCGGGCAAGATGTCTTTTTGTCCGACAAAAATTCCTTGCGGAATTTTCAGCCTCCCAAAAAGGAATCTTGCCCTACGGGGTCAATTGGCAAAACTCGCAACTCGTTTTTTTATGGGGGATCTCAAAAGATTGCAGGGGAGACCGAAATTAAAGGAGGGAAGGAGGAGTAAGAAGATAGATGCCCGCTTCACTGAAGAAGAATATAACCTGATCCTGTCGATGGAAAAGGAGTTGGGGATCAGTAAAACGGAGTTGGTCCGCATTCGTGTTCTGAATAAAGCCGGCAAGATCGTTATCAATTCGAAAGAATTGCTGAAACATCTGGACAACATCGGCGCAGAAATGGGGAGGTCGGGAAATAATATCAACCAATTGGCCCGGCATGTAAATACACTCAAATTGCAGGGGTCAGTTCCCCCGTCTGTGGCTTCAAAATTCAATGAACTGCTGGAAACGCATATCAGGATATACCAGGAACTTGAAGTCTCTCTCCGGAAGATCATTCGGGAGATGGCAAGATAGACTGGTATTCAGGTTGATCGATATGGTGTTGTATTGATATAGGGTTAGGTGGTTCTAATGATCCGCAATTCCAAAGTTGCTTTGGTAGCCTGATCAAAGGATACACAGCTATCCTGTTATATAGCGCTATGGGTAGGAGAATATATAGCTACCCGGTCACCAGCTCCGGTTGTTATATGGGTAGAAAGTGATAAGGAAATACAGATACGGGGTTACAGGGCTACCTGGTTATTAAGATGGGCAGTTATTTTGATTCCTTGGTCTTCTATTCCCCTGATAGCTTGATACCCGGCTCAACTGCTCCATAGATAGGTGATTCTATTGACATATGGTTATATCGAAACATGATTGTTAAAATAATACCGCCCAAAGCTAACCGCACGCTGGGCGCAGTCACCTATAACACCAGTAAGATCGAAAAAAACAAGGGCGAACTAATGAAAGTCGCCAATTTCGGTACGCTGCAGGCTTTTCAAACTTTACGTCCGCAGGATTATATCAATTACCTGCAAATGGTCAACAACCAGAACAGGCATATTAAGAAGCCGCAGTTCCATGTGGTTATTTCAGCTAAACAAAAATTATATGACAAGGGCACCTTAACCGAAATAGGGGAGCAATGGATGAAGGAAATGGGTTACGCCGCCCAGCCTTACCTGATCGTATTTCACAAGGATACGGATCATAACCATGTTCACATCGTATCCACAAGAATAGACAAGGATGGCAAAAAGATAGACGCCGCCCATGAATACCGCCGCGCTCAAAAAGGGATGAACAAAGTCCTCGGTTATGATTTTGCCTTTCAGTACCGTTTCAGCACCCGTGCACAATTCCTGATGCTGCTGGAAAACCAGGGGTATCCGGGCCGCGATCCCGACGAAAAAAAAATCAATGAGCGGATTGAAAGTTATGTGACCGATAAAGTCCGGGCTGAGATTATAAAACAGATTTTTAAGGGCCATCTCGGGCAACGTGATTTCGAAAAGATCTTACACGAAAGGTACAGGATCGATCTTGTATTTCATTCCTCGGAGGGGAAAACACCCTATGGCTATTCGATCATCGATCATGAAGGAAAACAGGTCTTTAAAGGCAGCGAGGTTATGCCGCTGAAAACCCTTTTGCTGGTGCCGGAAAGAAACGCTTCGGGCGATCATATTCAGGCCCCCGTCACTGAATCTCAGGTTTATATCCCTCCGGTATGGATAGCTGACGACGTGGACGACCAGCAAATACTGGGAATGAAACGCCGGCGTCAAAAGAAATCCAGGACCAATACCCGTTAACACAATTAAAAACCATGAACATTCTTATTGCAAATCAAAAAGGCGGTGTGGGTAAAAGTACGCTCACAGTCATGCTGGCCAATTTCACAACATCGGCAAAACAATTACCCGCTACCATTATCGATATGGACTATCAGCAATCCATTTCCCAGAAATTTGAAAAGGCTAAAATTCTGGAAAACGCCGAGCCCTACGACGTCCTCCCCGCAACGCTTGAAAGCTATCCGATACTTCGCGATGTTCTTGCAAAAAATAAACAGGAAATCGTATTGATCGACCTCCCCGGGAAATTGGATGACGATGGACTTATCCCGGTATTCAATTCAGCGGACCTGGTGATTTGCCCCTTTGCCTATGAGGAATTCAGCTTCGATTCAACAGTTCTTTTCGCGGTGGTATTGAAGAAAATTAACCCCGGAATACCAATTGTTTTTGTACCAAACCGGGTTAAAGCCAATGCAAAGTTTGAGATCATGTCCGAAGTAAATGAGCAATTGTGCAAGTTCGGAAAGATTACTGCAATGCTTCCCGACCGGATAGATTTTCAACGCGTCACTACCTTTCAAACACCCCTTTCATTATTACCTGTGATCACACCGGTATTCGAACAAATCTTTACTGATCATATCAATGGAAAAAATTAAATCACTGGCAGATCAGTTGCGGGAACAGTTAATTAAACCCGGTGAAAAATCACTTAGAAAAACGAAGAAGGAGGAGAAGAAAATTGAATCCGCCATTCTCGATGCGATTATCGCCTATGATAACAGCGCCAATAAAAGTATGGTGCACGCCCGGTTTGACGCTGATACTGTGCGACTGATGAACTATTTCAAAATGGCAACCGATGTGGATGTCACGAGGCTCGTTGCCTTTTCAGTAAAGAACCTGTTCGATACCCACCCCGAATTGAAAACAATCATTAAACAATTTATCCAAAAAGCAGAATTATGACTTACCTCAAATTTACTCTATGGCTGCTCGGCCTCTATTTCATTTATTATACGGTCATTATTTTATTTGACCTGTTAAAAGCAAACCGCGGGGACATCAAACAGGATGGGCATGAACTTACTTTCGCCGAATCATTTGCCCCGGTTCGGCCGGACCTGGAAATGACCCTGGACGATATTAAGTCCCCAGTGATCGGTTCGGGCGGCGTTAGCCTGAAAATGCTTTTTAACCTCGCCCAGGAAGAAAAGATCGAATATACCAGCCAGGTAAGTTTCTGATCATGAAATCATTTTTAGTTTCAGGCGCCATCCTTTGCCTGTGCTTATCATCTATCGCTGTTTTTGGACAACCGGGCGTTTCTGAAATGCAGCAGGCGCGGCAGGATTTAACTTCCACCTTTTTTTCAACTTTCGACCTGAGCCTGGTTATTGCAGGCATATTCGGCATAGCCGGCGCTGTACGCATTTATTATAATCTGCAGTTAGGCCGGGAGAGAATGGTCGACGCTATTGCTGCGTGGATATTTGCCGCCTTTTTTATCATCATCGCAGGTATATTCCTAAGGGCGTTGTTCGGGATCTGAACGCCTGTAGATATATCCGGCCGTCACCCAGGTGGCCGCTAAAAGATCTCCGCCTTGATTATTTCTTCTCTTTCATGTTTACCAAAACCAAAAATCTTTTGGCTCTTGCTGGCATGCTGGCGCTTACTGCGCCGGCATTTGCGCAAAGCGGCGTTAATGGCCTTAACACGGCTACAACTACCCTGAAAACTTATGTCGATCCGGTAACCAGCATCACGCTCGTCATCGGCGGTATTGTCGGCGTCGTCGGCGCGGTTCGTGTTTATTCCAAGTGGAACAGCGGGGACCAGGATATCAACAAGGAAATCATGGGGTGGGGTGGAAGCTGCGTATTTCTCGTGGTGTCCTCCCTGGTTATCAAAGCATTTTTCGGCCTCTAAGATGGCGCGGAAATATGCTGTTTACAAGGGGCTTCAAAAGCCCCTTGTATTCAAAGGCTTCAAGGGAAAGTACATCTACTGGGGCCTGGCTTCCTTACTGACCGGCCTTATTTTCGGCGCACTGACCATGTCACTGGTCAATATGTGGCTTGGCGCCGTTGTCCTTGTTGGCTCTATCGTCGGCGGTATTCTCTTTACTGCCGCAAAACAAAAAGGCGGACTCCATTCTAAGTGCCGCCACACGAACATCTTCATCCTGAATCATTATGCCGGCAAAGTCACTGTTTAACATTCCCTACGCAGGAGTGGACAAGACAGGTGAATTCGATCTGCTCATCGGCCTGAACGGCGAGTATTCGGTCATTATTAAAATCATCAACCCCGTTATCCGCTACTCTGCCTATCCCGCAGGATACGAGGAGTTTCATCACCTGCTGATCAATATCGTCAAAGTTTTGGGTGACGGCTATATTCTTCAAAAGCAGGACATTATCAGCCGTTCGCCTTACCAGGCAAAACCGGCAGCTGAATACCTGCAGCAAAAGTATAACGATCATTTTAATGGCCGGGAGTGCCTCACTGTCGCCACTTACCTAACTATTACACGCCAGGTCAAAAAAGGAGCATTTTATGTTTATGACGCTCGCCTGCTCCGGGATTTCCGGCAGGCAGTATCCAAGGTACTTGATATTCTGCCGTCGGCAACTGTATTGAAGGAAGCAGCGGTTAACCTGCTCCTGATGCAAATGCTGGCTATGGATTTCAAAAGCCCGCATGTCAGCCTGAATAACCTGTCGCCTTCGGATAACGCCATTCGCATCGGCGAACGGCTGGTGCAAAATATCAGCCTCGTCAATATTGACAGCATCGATCTGCCGCCCGAAGTGTCGGCCCATATTGAGTTGAATGACAAGGAGAGCATGCGGGGTTTTCCCGTTGATTTCCTTTCATCTCTTTTCAGGGTGCCGGGCTGCGAAGCCATCCTCTATAACCAGGTGATCGAGATCCCCGGTCAGGTTGCTACGCTCCGGAAACTGGAGCAGAAGAAAAAAAGGCATGCCGGAATCCCTGATCCTGCTAACCTGCTTTGTGTCGAGGACATCGATCAGCTACTTAATGATGTCGCTCGTGAAAATCAATTGCTGGTTAATGCCCATTTTAATATCCTGGTAGTTGCTCCGGACGCGGCGCTCGCAAAGGCCGCCAATTTTATCGAAAGTTCTCTTTTTCAGTTGGGCATTATCCCGAGTAAAAATGCCTATAACCAGTTAGAGCTTTTCCGCAGTGCATTGCCGGGAAATGCGGTTGAATTAAAACCCTACGACTGGTTTCTTACGACCTGTGATGCGGCAGCCTGCTTTTTTTTCAAAGAGTCGCTGCCAAAGGACGAGCCCTCAGATTTCCTGATCAGGTTTACTGACCGGCAGGGGATACCTGTCGGCATCGACCCCGCCGATCTTCCTATGAGGACCGGCCGGATCAACAACCGCAACAAATTTGTATTGGGGCCCAGCGGATCAGGGAAAAGCTTTTTTATGAACGCCCTGATCGAGCAGTATATGCTCTACAATATGGACATGGTGATCGTTGACACCGGGCATTCCTATTCGGGGCTGTGCGCTTATTACGAAGGAAAATACATCACCTACACCGACAGGAACCCGATCACGATGAACCCTTTCCAGATCACGGAAGAGGAGTTTAACATAGAAAAAAAAGATTTCCTGTGTACCCTGATCGGAGTGGCGTGGAAAGGCGCGGAGGGCACCTTCAGCACGGTGGAGCGCGATGTTGTGTCGAACGTTATCTCAGCATACTACACCAGGTTTTTCGCATCGGGTGAAGAACTACGCTTCGATACTTTTTATGAATTCGCGCTGGAAAAGATCCCGGAGATCAAATCCGAGGAGCGGATCGTCTTTGACATCGATGAGTTCCGCTATGTCCTGAAGAAGTTCTACAAGGGCGGTGAGTTTGCCCCGATCCTCAATAAAGAGGCGGACAAATCCCTGTTCACGGAACGCTTTATCGTCTTTGAAATTGACTCCATAAAGGAAAACAAGATCCTCTTTCCGATAACGACGCTCATCATCATGGATGTTTTCATCCAAAAGATGCGTTACCGGTCTGACCGGCGCAAGGCGCTGGTGGTGGAGGAAGCCTGGAAAGCCATAGCCAGCCCGCTCATGGCCGGGTACCTACTGTACCTCTATAAAACGGTACGTAAATTCTGGGGGGAAGCGATAGTCGTGACGCAGGAATTGGGTGACATCATCGGCAATGCCGTAGTAAAGGACAGTATCATTAATAACTCCGATACGATCTGCCTGCTCGATCAGACCAAGTTCAAGGACAATTACAATGAGATCGCTGCATTGCTTTCCATCAACGAAACGGAGCGCCGCAAAATATTCACCATTAACCAGCTGGATAATGCGGAGGGCAGGGGCCGCTTCAAGGAAGTTTACATCCGCCGTGGTTCCTCCGGGGAAGTTTATGGGGTGGAAGTCGCCTTAGAACAATACCTCACCTATACGACCGAGAAACCTGAAAAATCGGCCGTGGAGGCTTATACATCCAAATTTGGTTCTTACCCGGCAGGACTGGATGCTTTTATCCGGGACCTTAAAGCAAGCAAGCTCTCACTGCCGGCTTTTGTTTCTCACGTAAATCAAAAACAACTAACATGAAAACATTACTTTTTATAATCCTGTGCACGGTTTCCGTTGCCTCTTTCGGACAGGAACTCGTTGTTGACCCCTCCACTTCGGCGGCAATCTTTCTAAGCACATCGACCATTAATGGCCAGTTGAACAAAACCAACGATAAACTGGACCTCATCCAGAAAGGGCAGCTCGCCGTGAGCGGGCAACTGGTCATTGTTAATGATATGCAGAACAAGATCTACCAGGGCCTCAGCCAGGTTGCGTCGGTCATCAGCAACCTGACGACGATCAGGGAAATTGCCGAATGCGGCAGCGACATCGTCAAAGACGTTGAGGCATCGGTGAACGAAGCAAAATCAGACCCGGTTTTATTGCTCTTTGCGGAGCAGGGCGCGAGGGATTTTGAGACAAGGGCGGCAACATTGGCAGCTGATGTCAGCGCATTTGTACTGAAGGGAGGAAAGACCAACCTCATGGACAGCGGCGAACGGGGCAAACTGCTCAATCATATCGCCCAGGAAATGCGGATTCTGCGGGGGATCGCCTACGGAATGAACCGGTCCATGTATTGGGCGAAGATCAACGGCGTTTTTCGCTCGCTGAATCCCTGGTCAACCTGGCAAAACCAGGATATGCGGATTGCCAACGATGTTTTAACGAATGCCAAATACCTCAAACAATGAAAAGGAGCCTTTTATTAATTTCATTTTGCTTGTGCCTGGCCGTTTCGGTTTTTGCCCAGGAAAAGACGTTGGATATCGCCGGTATCCACCAGTTAGTCGATCAGTCTATCGCTGAAAATAAATTGCAGGTTAAGGCAAGGAACCAGCAGGCCCTCGCATCCGCCAATGAGCAGGCCAACCTGACCCTGCTTGATAAACTAAAAGGTACTTACCGGACTTTGCAGCAGCGGTACAATGCCTTAGGTACCGCCATTAACGTTGCAGACATAGGTATCTATGCTACGCCAACCGTCAAAAGGATCGTTAGGAACGAGGAACAGATCATCGCCCTCGCCGAAAAAAATCCGGCGCTGGTCGCTATCGGTTATCAATCGGAAATTCAGTTTGCTTTACAGGCAAAGAGTTTGGCCGGCTATGTAGCCGGCTTGATTATCTCGATCGGGGATGTCAACGAGATGAAAGCGTCAGACCGGAAAATGTTGTTTGATTATGTTCTATCGGAATTGAACAGGATCGACGAATTGTCCGCCAATATGCTGAACATGATGCAATATTCAAGTTTGTCTTCCTTGCTGAAGGCTGCCAATCCGTTTCAGAATTTTATCGACGCCGATAAGTCTATCGCGGGTCAGATCATCCAAAACGCCAAATACTTAAAGTGATGAGACCATTTCTTATTTTTTGTATGCTGCTGCTGTTTTCATCCGGCGCCTTTGCGCAGGGATATGAGATCGTTTATGATTACCAGCACTTTGAATCGGTGACGGCTAATGCCGCCGTTCGCAGCGCCGCGGAATCTACCCATGAAAATTATTTGGGCAAAATCAACAATAACATTACCGACCTGAATACAAATGTAGGTTCCGTCGTATTGGCCCAAACAATGATCTACCAGGCGCTTTCCAATGTCAACTCTGCTCTTAAAGACGGACTCGAAGTAAAAAATATGGCCGTCATTATTGCTGATATGACCGGCTATATCAACCAGGCTTTAGCACTTGCAAAGGACGACCCTGCCTTATTGCTGTTTGCAAATCAGATCGCCTCCCAGATGAGGGTGCGGGCAGTTACCCTGGTCAGCGACGTTTCGGGTTTTGTACTCAAAGAAGGCAGCAATGTGCTGGCTGACTACAACGCCCGTGACCAACTGCTTCACAAGGTTATCCAGCAATTACAGATTCTTGACGGCCTGGCTTATGGTGCATGGAAAGCCATGTATTGGGCAAAGGAACGGGGCATTATTGCGTCTCTCGATCCGTTTGCCGCTTATATCAACAGGGACAAAATATTTGTCTCCCGAATCATTCAGAACGCCAAATACTTAAGACAATGAAAACTATTTTTCTATCACTAATTTGCCTGTTGCTTTATACTTCAGGCTTCGCGCAGGTGCCCATAAACGATGAAGCCTTCCGTTACCAGGAACAGCGTATGGTCTTCCAGCAATGGGATCAAAATAAGTTCAAGCCGGGCAAGGGCTTTCTGGACCTCAACCCTTATTACTGGCTGGTATGGGGATTTCCTTATCCCAATTATCACAAAACCGATCTCAGGCCATTGAGTGCAACAGGGCCTCAGACCCAGCGTTTGGCGTTGGTCGCAGCGATGAACTCCACCGACAATAAATATAAACTGCAATCGGATACGGTAAGGAATACGGCTTTGTCGGAGATCGCCAACCAATCAGGCTTAATTACTGACGCGGACCCGCTTTGGATACTTTACTACAAGGGCGAATTTGCGCCCGTATTGAATAATTCAATGGCTTCCATCCTGGCTGGCCTGCCGCCGCAGGTAAGTGCCAAACTTGTTTCGGAGGGCTTGTATTCCTGGTACAAGAATGAACTTGACCGCCTGAAACAAAGGATCGATGGCGCACACTCCGCCGATATGGACAGGGGTGCAAGGATATTGGCTTACCACCGGTTTTTACAGGAATATCGCCGGCTTTCCGGGGTATGGGCGATCCGCACTTCTTCCGCACAGCAAACCCTCAATATGACTGCACAGCAGCAAAAGCTCAAGAATGGACAGGTTACGGTTACAAACTGGACGCCGCAAACAGATGTTCAGATCGCCAATAAAGTCTTACAGCATATTCAATGAAACCATTATGCGCTGCCGATTAAAAACAAAACCGAATGAGCTCATAATAGCTTCATTACAATTGAAAAACAAATTATATCAATGAAAAAGAAACTATTTTTAATCGTGTTGCTGTCTTTTTGCGCGTCTGCATTGTCTGCACAGACCTCCGGCACGGACAACAGTAAGACACTCGAATACCTGCAGGGCGACGGCGTGTATGAACAGGGTGTCATGGTCTTTCTGAAAGGACTCAAAGATTCGATCTGGACGCATTTCGACCTTTTTATTACTGATGCAAAAGCGCTTGCGGCCATCTTTATGATCATCTTTTTTGCCATCAAGTCATATGAAATGATGGTAGGGGATAAACAACTGGAAATCATGCCGCTTATCCGTCCCTTCGGGCTTGCCATGGTGATTTTGTGGTGGGGCACGTTCGTGAAAATGATCGCGTTCCCGACAGATATGGTGGCAAATCAAACAGAGCAGATGTTTGACAGCGAACAAACTACGGTTGACAATTTGCGGCTGAACCGTTCAAACCTGATGCTTGCCGTGGCCAATTCACTGTATACCTACCAGGCACAAACCGAGGTGGCAGAAAAGGAGAGCGATACATGGTACGGACAAGCCTGGGATGCGGTCACCAGTACCGTAAAAGAGGGGATCAGCACCGTCGTCTCACCGCTCCTGGAGTTAAAGAACCGCCTGACTGTCGGTATGCAATTGCTGTTCACTCAATTGCTGGAACTCATCGGAATATGGATACTCAGGATCGCGGTGTATGTGATCTTTATGATCCAGATCATTTACAGTTCAATACTGATCATCCTCGGGCCGTTTTCCGTAGCAGTCAGCATTCTGCCTGCCTTCCGGGACAGTTTCAGTACATGGATCGCCCGCTTTATTTCGGTCAACCTCTATTCCGGTATTGCATATCTCATTATGTATTTATGCGGGCTGATGCAGGAATATGCATTAACTTCCGAGATCAGCAAATACCAGGAACTGGTTGGTCAGAACGGACTGAGTGCGAACCTTGAAAAGATGGCCTGGTTTGCCGGAAATGGTGTGCTTTCTTTCGGCACGGTCATTATTGTGTTCCTGATTGGTGCCATCTGTATGTTCACAGTTCCCAGTATCTCCACCTGGATCATCTCTACATCCGGTATCAGTTCAGCGGCATCGACTTTCGGCCGCAGTGCAGGCACCGTAGTCGCCGTCGCCCGTAAAGCATCCGGCAGCTTCATATAATTAACTCTTTTCTCTTTCCCTGGAAGGCTGCCATAGGTTATGGCGGCCTTTTCTAATCTCTTTTTTATGATCATCAAAAACATAGAGGCCAAAGTACGCCTGGCAACTTTTATTTCGGCTGGTGCGCTGTTAACGGCGCTCATCATGGTTGCAATCAATTCCTGGTATGCCTACCGGCTGGTATCCAGTTCGCAAAAAAACATTTACATACTGGATAATAATATCCCGCTGAGTGCCACGCAAACAGATATGCAGATGAACAGGCCGGCGGAGTACAGGCAGGCCGTTGAACTGTTTCACTCCCTGTTCTTTTCGCTCACGCCGGATGACAATTACATCGAGTACCAGATGAAAAAGGCGATGTACCTGGTTGACGAATCCGGGATGCAGCAATATAATGACCTGAAGGAAAACGGTTTTTTTAATTCGATCCTGTCCTCCAGTTCTGTGCTGACCCTCGAAACAGATTCGGTTTCCATCGATATGAAGCGGAAATACTTCAGGTATTACGGCAAGCTAAAAATAGACCGGAGAAGCTCCATGGTCATCCGCTCCCTCATCACCGAGGGCTACCTCAAGGACATCCGGCGAAGTGACAATAACGCGCATGGCGTGCTGATCACCAACTGGAAAACACTGGAAAATAAAGACCTGAAAGATGTTGAGAAAAATTCACTCTAACCGGGATAACCGGGATACACTGTACAGCGAGGTCAGAAAAGAGTTCAGCGTTTACTTTACCTCCCTGTCCGCATTTTTTAAACGCTGCCTGGGTGCTTATCCCCGGCTGTTTTACGGATTGATGATCGCCTTGCTAATGACCTCTCTGGTGCTTTCGTTTACCGTTTTTCGGCACCCGGAAAAGGTAGTCGCTGAAAAGAAAAAAGCGGTAAACCCGGTTGGCGAGGGCTTTGACCGGATACTCCGCGCCTCTGAACAATTACGCCAGACCATTGCGCTGAAACGCCTGGTAGACAGCATTTCTTCGAAAAAGACTTTGACGGCAAAAGACAGCACTGCCTTGGACAGCGCGCTCGACCGGCTGCGCGAAATCAGTAAACCTTCAAATTAAACCCAAATGAAAATCAATTTCAGACAGCCCAAATACGTGCTGCCGCTCATCTTAGTGCCCTTTCTGTGCCTCTTTTTTTACGTCTGGCACAGCGGGTTTGGCAAACCCAAACAAAAAGTAATCGAAAAAAACGGCCTTAATAATACGGTAGGTGAAGTGTCATCGGCTGTTAAGAAAAAGCAACTGGCGGATAAGTTGGATGCTTACCGGAACACGTTCAAAGAAGCCGACGGCTTGAGTGCGGTAAGCATCATTCCGAATGCTGCCGGAACTGGGGTGCCCGTTCATAGTTCTGCATCTGACAGCGCCAAACGAAAGCTGGATTCCATCAGGCGGGCAATGGATAAAAGATTCCGGCCCGGCGTTTCAGAACAGCATGACCGAACGCTGGCAAAGCAGCTTAATGGCTTTGGTTCGGTCCGGCCAAAACCAGTCCCGGTGCGTTCAGAGGTTCGTGACCGCGACCCGATGGAAATGTTCAAGGCGCAGATGTCTTACATGGACAGCCTGGGTAAAGCCAATGATCCGGGTTTGAAGGCGGAAAGGCAGAAAAAAGAAGCAGCTGAAAAGCTTGCGGCCCTCAAGGCGAACGAACCCAGGCTGGCTGTTTCCAAAGCCGCTGATCAACCTGATGGATTTAATACGGTCATGCCGAAGCAGGATGCCGGATTTATCAACGCGGCAATTGATGAGGACGTTACAGGCTTTGCCGGCTCCCGGTTAAGATTAAAGCTTTTGGACGATATCTATGCCGGAAATAACCTCATCCGGAAAGGCACTTTCCTGTATGCGCTGGTCAGCGGCTTTTCACAACAGCGGGTCACTTTGAGCATCACCAGCATATTGGCAGATGGGAAAATTCTGCCGGTAAAGCTGGAACTGTATGATCTGGACGGCTTGCCCGGACTCTATGTACCGTCATCGGCGTTCCGGGATTTTACGAAGGACCTGGGTAGCAATTCGGTTCAGGGTGTATCGCTCGACGGCAGTTCCGGCGGGAGCCAGTTCTTTATGAGCACGGCCGGTAAACTTTTCCAGTCCACTTCGTCCGCCATTGCTGACCTGATCCGTAAGAACAAAGCAAAATTCAAGTACAACTCTTTCATCTATCTCATTGATCCTAATGCCTTGAAAGACGGCCAAAACGCCGGAGCCTTTTTGAGTACCGCTGAAAAAAAATAATGGCACGAAAAACCGGTGAAATGTAGTCATTAATAGTAAACACAATCTCTTCACAAAAAAAATAATGATATGAAATCTTTCTTTATTGCCTTTTTTATGCTGATAGCAGGAGCCTGCATGGCTCAGGGCCAATTAACTAATGTTTACCTGGCTCCGGGCTCAACGCTGCATTTTATTTCCCCCGAACCTATCCAGTATGTGGATATTTCTTCCAAAAACCTGGTGGGTAACCTTGCTTTAAAAAATGTATTCAGACTGCGGGAAAAAGACACCTCACGCCTGTTTAACGATGCCGTAGTAACCATCGCCGGGGAAAAGTTTATCGCGCAATACCGGGTTTTGCCGGGCAATGAGTTTGCTGCTACAGAGGTTAACATCATTCCCCCGGACTGTAAGCCGTTGGATATCGCCGGGATCGGCTTTTCGGTAAACCAGTTAAAGACCATGTCACTCGACCTGTTCTCACGGAAGCCTGAAAAGCGTCTCGAAAAGGTTAAAGCCTTTGGAATGGAAAGCAGGCTGAACCATATTTATTCAGCCGGTGATTATTTGTTCCTGGATATTTCTTATCACAATAAGACCCGGCTGAAATATGATATTGCAGACTTTCGCTTTAAGCTGGATGATAAGAAAGTGACGAAAGCCAGTAATGTGCAATCGGTGGAGCTGAAGCCGGTGTTTACCTTGTTCAGTGTCCCGGTTTTTTCAAAGTATTACCGGAACATCTTTGTATTCAAGAAAATGACCTATCCGGGAAATAAGATCCTGCATGCCGAATTGAGCGAGCAGCAGATTTCCGGTCGTTTGATTACGCTCGGCATTTCCTATAAAGATGTGCTTGATGCGGACACACTGCCATCTGATTGAGCCATGACCAGTTTTAGGGCCTACATTTATGCCAGGGGAATTTTCGAACAGGAATTTCCCAGGGCTTATGAAATATTGGAGTCGAAGGGAATCGTTTATTATGAACTGACGAGTATAATTGAATTGGTGGAGCCGCTTATTTGCGGTCTTAATGAAAACGATAGCGATCTCCGGTCTGAATTGATCATCTTAATTGCAGACTATTTACAGCAGGAAGAATCTTCCCTGTTGCTTATCCGGAAAGGGGGCGTAACATAACCCAATGCCGCTGACCTGGAACCTTTCCGTTTTCAGGTGCTCAACAAATTAACCTATTCTTTTTATGGAGGAGACAAGGGAGCAGCAGAAGCTTCACGGCTTCCTGCAATGCGCCATTTACCTGTCTATTCTGCTTGAAGCAGCCATTTTTATTTATCATGACGCCCCTTTCTGGGGCGTTTTTATTAAACCGCTGGATAACATTTCGCGCATTTTTATTTACCGTAACCTGGTTTACAGCAAGCTTGCCACGTTTTCCCTGATCTGCCTCGTCAGTATTGGTACGCTGGCAAAAAAGAAAACAGACCTCGATCCTAAGAAACAGATTGTTTATCCGCTGGCGCTCGGTCTGTTGTTGTTTTTTGGTTGCCTGGTTTGCCGGGGCAGGGCCTCTCCATTGGTGTTTGCTTATACGACCTGGTTTGACCTGCTTTACCTGCTCTGCTCATTCGCAGGGGCGCTGCTCATCAGCGTGTCCATGGACAATATCTCCAAGATCATCCGCTCAGGCTTGGGAAAGGATAAGTGGAATACGGAAGCGGAAAGCTTCATGCAGCCGGAAAAGCGCGTCGATTCAGCTTATTCTGTCAATATCCCCATGCTTTTTTACTTCCGGGGAAAGGTCAGGAATGGCTGGATCAATATTCTGAATGTATTCCGGGGAACTATCGTCATCGGAACTCCGGGTTCAGGGAAATCTTTTTCAGTGGTAAACCCTTTCATCCGTCAGCTGATTGCTAAGGAATTTGCCGTTTGCCTGTATGATTTTAAGTTCCCTGACCTCGGGCAGATCGCGTACTATCATTACCTGCTGGCCAAGCAGCAGGGAAAACTGAAGGCTTTTACTTTTCATGTCCTGAACCTCAACGATGTCGAAAAGAGCCGGCGCATCAATCCCTGGCGGGCCGAATATATCCGTTCATTGGCTGATGCGGCGGAAACCGCGGAAGGTTTAGTCGAAGCATTGAAGAAAGGGGACAGGAGCAGCGGAAGCGACCAGTTTTTCACCCAGTCTGCCATCAACTTCCTGGCATCCTGTATTTACTTTCTCAGCAAATATGAAGGCGGAAAATATTGCAGCTTTCCTCATGTGCTGGCCCTGCTGAACCGTTCCTACGAGGACATATTTAACTCACTGGTATCAGAACCGGAACTGAAGTCATTGTTGTCGCCGTTCATGACGGCCTATCACGCCAAAGCATTCGATCAGTTGGAAGGGCAGGTCGGCACGTTAAAAATTTTCACGAGCCGCCTGGCCACCAAGGAAACATTTTGGGTCTTTTCGGGTGACGACTTTAACCTGAAAATTTCTGCCAAAGAGGAACCGGCGGTACTGGTCCTGGCAAACGATCCGAACACGCAGAATATCAATTCAGCCTGTTACTCGATCGTCATTAACCGACTGACGAAACTGATCAACACAAAAGGCAATCTGCCTTCAGCTTTGATCGTCGACGAGGTGCCCACCCTGTTCGTTCATAAGGTGGAGAACCTGATTGCGACTGCGAGGAGCAACAAGGTTGCCGTCCTGATGGGTTTGCAGGAATTGCCCTAGTTCAATCAACAGTACGGGAAAGAAACTGCTGCAACCATCACCTCGGTGGTCGGGAATGTGCTGTCAGGTTCTGTCCGGAATAAGGAAACGCTGGAATGGCTGGAACGCTTGTTCGGCAAATCAAAACAGGTAGGCGAGGGCCTCTCTATCGACCGCAATAAAACATCGTCTTCCCTGAATGAGAAGCTGGAAGTCCTTATCCCGGCAGGCAAGATCGCTTCTCTTAACGCTGGCGAAATGGTTGGCGTCAAAGCCGCCGAGGCGCAGGAGAATTACACCGGCAAGTTCGAAACCTCCGCCATTCATTGCCGCATTAACCTGGATGCTTCAACGATAGCGGCAGAGGAACGGAATTACAAACCGCTGCCAGCTTACTATGACTTTGGCGGCAGGAGAGAAGAAACACTCAAAAATAACTTCTTCCGGGTAAGCCGGGAGATCGAGAACCTCGTGCAGCAGTTCCTGCCGTCACAGGCACCTCAAAACAAATCCAATCCGAAATAATATGGAAACTGAAAATTTGAACGGAGCACTCGTGCTTATCCGTCCCGACCTGAAAGACGACCCGATAAAAGCACAGGGAAAAGTCGGCTTTATCCAATATGCACCCAAGTCGATGGACGGCCTTTACGTCAGCCTGCTTGGGGAACAGGACGGTTTTTATAAACCCGATGAATTGCTGCGCATGAAAGGCAAACATGAGATATTCAAGGACCTGATGGAAAACGGGACAAGCCTGGACGCCAATGATTTTAAGACACTTTATAAGATCAGCCTGCTACAGGACAGGGGAACCACCAGCGCCGAAATACAGGCGCTGGAACTGGCGAGGGACAACCCTTCAGTTTGGCCGCGTACCCTGGAATCCCTTGCCCCAAAACAAAACCTGGAACTGGCCCGGACCTATGGCCGATGAATTGGAACATTATACTTTTTACCATTTGCCTGCCCTTACGGCACCTGGAGATCACTTCCTCTTTTGGCTATCGTATCCACCCCATCACAAAAATTTACAGCTTTCATAGCGGGGTGGACCTTCGCGCTATGGAAACTGGCTATGACGGCAGACTTGGCCTGTTCGTTCGCCTCGATCATTCCTCATTCCAATCTTCCTACGGCCATTTGAGCCAGGTTTTTTTAGGTCAGGGGGACACCGTCTTGGCGGGACAGCCGATAGGAATCACAGGACGCACCGGGCAGGTCACAGGAGAGCATCTCCATTTTAGCATACGCTGCGGAAATCAGTATGTCGATCCGCTGGAATTTTTATACAAACAATTAATCCTACAACATCATGAGTAAAAACTTTAAACCGCTGCATGAGCAGATCGCTGCGAAGCTCATCGCCGAACTGGAGGCCGGGACCTCGCCCTTTCAGAAACCCTGGACGGACTCTGCCGAACCGGCCTTTACCATACCGGTCAACCCGACCACCAATAAGAATTACCGGGGCCTGAACTCACTCTGGCTGGCTATGCAGGGCCACACCGACCCGAGATGGATGACCCTGAAACAGGCATCCTATGCCGGTTACACCGTTGAGAAAGGCGCCAAAGCCACCCTCATTAACTTTGTTAAGACGCACAATATTGAAGCGGTCAGGGACAGTAAAGGGGAAAAGATCAAAGATGACGGGGTCACCCGCACCAACGTCACGGAACTGGAAAAACCAATTATAACAAAAGCATTTGTTTTCAATGGCGAACAAATTGTGGGCATTCCGCCACTTCCGGAATTCCTGAAACAAAAGCAGGACCTTCAGAAATGGGAACCCATCGCGCGGGCGGAAAGCCTGCTTGTTCAAAGTAAGGCCGTGATCAATCATGGGGGCAACAATGCTTACTACAGCAAATTCAAAGATGCCATCCAGCTTCCGTTACGGGAGCAGTTCGAGAATGAAACGAAATATTATGCGGTCGCCTTACACGAACTCGGCCACTGGACGGGCCATGAAAGCCGCCTCAATCGCCCGATGGAAGGACGGTTCGGCTCCGAAAAATATGCCCGTGAGGAACTACGCGCCGAGATTGCTTCCCTGATGATGGGCAGCGAACTTAATATCGGCCACAACTTCGCGCAGCATGCGGCTTATGTTGCCAGTTGGGTAAAGATACTGAAGGATGAACCGTTTGAACTTTTCCGCGCCGCCGCTGACGCACAAAAGATATTCGACTTTGTGCTCGCACTGGAGCAGAAACGGGAGATCAAACAGGAAACCACCCCCAATATGAAGCTTACGCCCGGCGAGTCCATTGTCTACAACAATAACGTCTATACCGTCGGCGAACAAAAGGGCAAGACGCTGAAGATGGAGGACATGAATGGTAAAAAGTTTAACCTCAAACCCACCGACGTCCTTTACAAATCTTTGGTAGAGGCCCGTAATAATCCGCAGGAACCGGAACTGGTACTGGACGAACCAATTACCCATAAAATAGGAAGATAATGAACCTGATACATTTTAACGAAAAACAACTCCCGCTTGCTGACCTGGAGCGCATCGGGCTGGCGACAGGCGGGCAGCTTTTGCTGAATGTCGACGATATGAAGGCCCTGATGTCCGGCAGAAGAACAGGGCTGCTGCACCTCGAAAACCTGGAAGCGGAAAATATTAAGATCAAGGCCATCGACGCCAAAATATCATTGCATACCAACCCGGATGGGAAAATAGACCTTCTCATCCACCCGATCTATCGCAAACCGGCCACACCCGATTTCCTTGACGATAATGAAGCCAGGGAACTCGAAAAAGGGGAGGTGGCCAACGTGCTGAAGGTAACTACAGACAACAAAGGCAATAAAAAGGAAGTACTGGTTGAATATGACAAGGAAACGAGGGAATTCATTGTTTCCGATACGGAACTGATCCTGACGCCGGATATGGTCAACAATGAATTCCTGACCGCTGCCCAGAAAGAGAATTACCGGAAGGGTAAGGAAGTACAACTGCCTGACCGTACCCGTTTTTCTTATTCAGGGGTAGATACCCACGGCATCAGGTCAAACAAGATTGCGCTGGTCGCTTCCATCCTGGTCGACGGTGGTCTGTCCTATATGGTCTTTAAGGGATTAAACGCGCTGTTCAATCAAAGGCGCGATGAAAAAGATGCCAATGCCTTAAGTCCCGGCTATTTCAATGCATTGAAAGATGTGGGGAATGGGCGCCTGCCAGACAACGGACAGTTGCAGAAGAACGAACTGAAATCAAGAATGACCCGCTAAATGAACAAATTATTGACAAAGCTTGGCGTTTCCGCGGAAATCCAGGCTTTGTTCAATGTCCGCGGCGATCTGCGGTTTGACTTTGGCGACAGTTACGAACACTATTCTGATTATGGCCACCTTGTTCCCAACTCCGGAAATTTGTGGCGTTGCGGTGATGAATTGGCCGGTCACGTGATCATAGCATTGTCGGTCATGGAATTGATCGCGTTCATAAGTATCAATAACCGCAAGTTTCCCAATCCCGATAACCTGTTTTTTATCGCCACGGGGAATAATTGCCACCCTCCCAAATTCAACTGGATCAGGTCTTCATTCAAAAAAAGAAAATTCACGCTTGTCTTTGGAAACGATCTCACCGGCCGGCTATGGGATATAAAGGTTGCAACAGCCCTCCGGAATAAGTCAGCAAGAATGACCTGGTCGGAACCGTGTGTTCATTTTACAACAGGTAACAGGACTTTCGGACTAGAGCAAGACACTGTCAGCCTGGCCGCGTTCGAGCGCCACGCCGGGATAAGGACACTTATCCGCACCCTAAAGCCATTCCCTTACAACACCTATTTAGAACAACTTCAATATGATGGAAAATAAAGAGATCATCCTTCGCCCCTCAAACCTTTTCGCATTTGTCCATGCTTTACCTATGTTACTGCTGACGGTCATTTTTCTTTTGCTGGCCTGGTGGCTGCACCCCTTTTTTATCCTGTTCAGCGCTGCCGCTTTGGGTGTGGCCTGGTATCGGTTTTTACTGATCCGCAGCTGCTGGTACCTGGTAGAGCCGGAACTCATTAAGATCAGAGCCGGAATTTTGTTCAGGCGCATTGAACAAGTTGAACTTTACCGTGTTAAGGATTATATCCTGACACAGCCTTTGTTTCATCAACTGTTCCGCATTATGGACCTTGAACTTAAAACAACCGATCCGGCAAGCCCGGTAATCAAATTCCGTGGAATTCCGGTTTCGGACATTGTTGACACGCTCCGCGAAAGGATACAGAAAGCCAGGCAGCGTAATAAAATTGTGGAAATTAATTGAAAAAAATGTTGTGTATTACTAAACTATTTAGTATTTTTATTGTCATAATCATATGAAAACCTTTATTTACCTCATCGGCACCTGTCTCATTTCAACTTTCGCATTTTTCGGCGCTTTAAGCATGAAAAACCCTTTTCCCTGTTTCGCGGTGGCGTTCGGCATATGGGCGCTTTTTATCTGGGGATGGAACAGGCGCTCGAAAAAGGAAGCGGCACGCAGGTTTCGTGAAAGGATGTTCGAGGATTATATGCGGTCGAATTTTCATAACCGCATCCGTTTTTAATTGAATAAATTGTAAATTTGAAGATACTGGCAGGCAGCCCGCCTGCTATGTGATAAGGTTTAGGTTAAAATCCCCGGCGGCGAGCGCTCAGGGGATTTTATATTTTAAGACCTGTGCTCATCAATCCGCTTTTCATGGATATATCGCCTTATCTTGATCCTGACAGTTCAATCCAGCTGCTAGCCCGGCGTTTAATGGGCGCACTCCCTCATATTGATATTGCCGGTATCGACTTTACCGTTGACTGGAGGCTAAGGGAACTTCGGGAAACAGCTGCCCCCTGGAATAAAATCAACCTGGAGCTTTTGCGGGAATCGGAATCTGGTGAAGAATACCTCGGGTTCTATGACATCAAAGAAAGAAAGCTGTACGATCTCGATGATAGCATTACTGCAGTACCTGAGAACGTGGTCGGCCTGGAAATCCCTCACGAAATCAAACTTGATCCGGTAGCAGTTGCACGCGAATACGGGCTCGATATTGCTGAATTTGTTCAGCGAAATCCCATCGTAAAAGATCTCAAGGCGTTCATCAGGCCGGTGACAGAGACCGGGTTGCCGGAGCTGGTGGCCGAAAATATAAGGAAGGGCAGGAACGCCGGGGAAAACGAAAACAGAAGAAGAAAGAGCGGGAGGTAAATTTCAAATTATAGCTGCACGCTAATTGTATATTTAATTCATTTGTAAATTACTAACTATGTTAGCATATTTGCATTATTGGTAATATTTGTAAATTTGAATGGCACTGTTGCAGGCTTTTGAAATAGCATATGACGGAAACCAGGTCGGAGTTTCTGAGCATCGCCTTCCCAGCGGAAGGGTGTTCCATATTGATTTTTTGCAACAATCGGTCAAGCCGCTGGTTATTACGGTAGCCGAGACCGATAAAGGGAAAAAGTATTGGACCTCGGTGCCTGAAGGTCGCCAGGAAGAAGCGGAACAGGTGGGTAAACTGGTAGCAAATTATATACGAAGTAATCGATAATTTATGTGTTATTATAACAGTCAGAAAGTCACCCGCGCGGAATTCATTCGTTTGAAACAACTGGAACGGGAGGTACGCCGGTACAATTTCCTGAATGTAGGCGTGCATAATGGTTTTATGTTCCAGCCTGCGGCTATCGCGGTGGCTAATGCGGATAAAACCAATTTTGATATCGTTCAGGCGCAATGGGGCTACGTGCCTGCAAGTACGAAAAGCCGGGAAGAGGCCCTCGCTTTCCTCCGTCGTTACCTGACAATGAATTTCAAAGGGGAAAACCTGTTTACGAACGATGAAGGACGGCGGTCCATGTGGGCGGATGCGGTTAAGAATAAGCGCAGGTGCCTTGTTCTGTCAACAGGCATCGTTGAAAGCAGGCATGTAGAGAAACTTGGCAAAAAAGGCCAGGTATTAGCCAGCAAAGATAAGTACCCCTATATGGTCACCCTGAAGGAACAGGAGTATTTCTGGTTTCCGGGCCTTTATAACCAGTGGCTTGATCCTGATACCGGCGAACTTGTCTATTGCTTTGCTTTAGGAACTACGCCGGCAAACTCGCTGATGAAGCAGATCCATAACTCAAAAGAACGCATGCCAAGCATATTAAACGAAGATCAGGCTTATGAATGGCTGATGGGCGATCCGGATGAAGAACGCCTTAAAAAGCTTGCCCTGGCCCAGGTGCCTTCAAAGGATATGGAGTATTGTACTATTTCTAAGGAATATCTGACATCAAGAGAGGCAGTGTCGCAACACTACCCGGAACTTGCGCCGATCGATATGAGCTATATGGACACCACCGAAACCCTGGTACATGCCGCTGCATAAACGGGCTACTTGAAATTTCGTCCTTTGTGAAATATATCCTGCGGCCGGGCTTCTTTTGCCTGCCCCCGTTTCTCATGCTCAACGAACGGGCCGTCTTTTTCATCAGCACGCGACAGCGTAAGAATTGGCTGGTTAGTGTTTTTGACGGCTGTGAGGTCGGCCAGCAACTTGTTATAATTGAAGCAGCGTTGCGCAATGATATGTACAACAGCGCCCTCCCGCTGTACTTTTCCTTCAATCATTAACAGAATAGAGTTGCGTATCTCTTTGTGGTATTTGTCGAAAAGCTGCGGAAAGACAATAATGTTGCTCGTGTCCGTTTCGTCCTCTATAGTGATAAAGCATACACCTTTAGCGGTACCCGGCCGCTGGCGAACAAGTACTTTACCTGCGACTTTAATTAGCTTTCCATTTTCAGCCTCGTTAGCCGCCTGAGTCGAAACGACATTTAATAAGGTAAGCTTCTCCCTGATAAAACGTACGGGGTGATCTTTAATTGACAATCCGGTTGTAGCATAATCCTGGACAACATGTTCGGAAGGCTGCATGAGCGGTAATTGTATTTGCGGCTCGAACTTGCTGTTAGAATCCTGGCCCTCAAATAATCCAATCGGGCGGTCCTTTAAAGCGGACACTTCCCAAAGTGCCTGCCTGCGGTCAAGGCCAAGTGAACGGAAAGTGTCGGCATTGGCAAGCCGCTCCAGTGTGGCAACAGAAACCCCTGTTTCGCAAAGTTCATTAAGGCTTGTATATGGTTTAGTGCGGCCCTTCATCAGTAATTGTATTTCCTCCTCGCGAATGCCTTTGATCTGGCGGAAACCAAGACGGAGCGCGAAATATTCACCCCATTTTTCTTCGAGCTTATTATCCCAGGTGGAATGATTGATATCGATCGGTAAAATGCCCACGCCATGTTCTCTGGCATTGCGCACGATCTGGTCCGGCTGATAAAAACCCATAGGCTGGCTGTTGAGTAAAGCAGCAGCAAAAATCTCAGGATAGTAGCGTTTGAGCCAGCAGGAAATATAGACGAGCAACGCGAAACTGGCAGCATGGCTCTCCGGAAAACCGTAGCTGCCAAAACCTTCGAGCTGCTTGAAGATGCGCTGTGCAAATTCTTTGGAATATCCACGCCCGGTCATACCATTTACCAGTTTGTGCTCGAACTTCGAGACAAGGCCATTAAACTTGAACGTCGCCATGCTTCTGCGCAGCAAGTCGGCTTCACCGGGAGTGAATCCGGCGGCTACTATCGCGATTTCCATCGCCTGCTCTTGAAACAATGGCACACCAAGTGTCCGCTCAAGTATTGCTTTGATCTCTTCGGAAGGATACTCCACCGGCTCTTCACCATTGCGCCGCCGGATGTATGGATGAACCATATCACCCTGTATCGGCCCCGGACGCACGATGGCCACCTCGATCACCAGGTCATAGAAGCAGGTGGGCTTCATTCGCGGCAGCATGGACATCTGTGCCCGGCTTTCGATCTGGAAGACGCCGAGGGTATCGGCAGCGGTGATCATTTCATAGACGCCCGGGTCGTCCTGAGGAATATTGGCAAGGGTAAGATCACGGCCATAATGTTTTTTGACCAGGTCAAATGCTTTGCGGATGCAGGTAAGCATGCCGAGCCCGAGCACATCCACCTTCAAAAAGCCGAGTGCATCTATATCATCTTTATTCCATTCAATATTGGTTCGGTCTTCCATCCGCGCCTTGAAAATGGGGCAGAGGTTGCTGAGTTTGTCATCAGTAATAACGAACCCGCCGGTATGTTGTCCAAGCTGCCGTGGAAAGCCTATCAATTGGGATGTAAGCGCCAGTACTTTTAACAGATGCGGGTCTTTGGGGTCAAGACCGAGTCCCAGAAGATTTTTTTCCTCTAAACCATCGTCGCTAAAATCCCATATGGCAGAGGATAATTTATTGACGGTATCTACCGACAATCCCATAGCGCGTCCTACATCCCGGATCGCCCCTTTTTGATGAAGAACGGTGACGGTTGGCAGGATAGCGGCACGGTCGCGTCCAAATTTGTTGTAGATATATTGAATGACCTCTTCTCTTCTTTCATGCTCGAAATCAACATCAATGTCAGGCGGCTCTTTCCGTTCAGGCGACATGAACCGGGCAAAAAGCAAATTATACTTATCAGGCCGCAGCGCGGTAATGCCAAGGCAGAAACAAACCGCCGAATTAGCGGCAGAGCCACGGCCCTGGCAAAGAATGCCCTGGCTGCGCGCCCAGCGTACATAATCTTCGACCGTGAGAAAATAATTGGCTTCGCCTACACTTTTAATAAAGTCAAGCTCGTAAACAAGCTGGTCACAGACCTTTTTAGGGATATGATCACCATAAACCATTTTCGCCCCCTGCCAGGTCAGCCGCGCCAACTCCTCGTCAGGTGTCCTTCCGCTGGTTGCAAGTTCCTTAGGAAATTTATATTTTAGGGTTTGAAGGTCGAAATTACATGCCGCGGCAATCAATTGGCTGTTTTTGATCGCCTCGGGGTAATTGCGGAACAGGCGCTCCATTTCTTCTGCCTGCTTAAGATGGCGCTCGGCGTTTTGATGCAGGCGGTAACCCGCATTATAGATGGTGCATTTCTCACGCACACAAGTCACGACATCCTGAAGTTCACGGCGGGCCGGGTCGTGGTAATGCACGTCGTTCGTGGCAGCCAGCGGCAAGCCCATCTCTGAGAGACGGTACAGACGCTTGGCATCATCACCTGTATAATATTTGGTTGCACCGAGGTAAACCCGGCCTGCAAGGTGTTGCTTATACTCAAGGACATCATTCTTAAAACTGTCCTCGAAATCAAATTCCTGGTTGAGCGTTTCCGGTGGCACGATAATAAACAGGGTTTCTTCGGCATGTTCATATACATCTCGTTTATAGAGATGACATTTTTCTTTTTCTGCACGCAGGTTGCCCAGCGTCAGGAGTGCAGAAAGCCATTCATAGGAAGCTTTGGTTGTGGGGTAAGCGAGCAGACTGGCGCCATCAAGCAGGTCTAGCCGGCAGGCCGGTATAAATTTGATGCCGCGCTCTTTAGCAATGGCATGCGCGCGAACAATGCCGGCAAAAGCATTGCGGTCGGTAATGGCAATGGCATCGTAGCCCAGGTCGGCCGCCTGGTCGACCAGTTCTTCCGGATGGGAACCCCCGCGTCGAAAGCTGAAATTGCTGGTGGCCTGGAGTTCACTGTAGCTCACGCGAAAAATCCATGTATATACCAATGCTGACTATTGGTCCCGCTATAATGGCCGGACCGGAAAAGCCAGTACCGTTTCCCGTCCTGGTCCTCGGCGATATAATAATCACGGTGTTCGCCCGGTTCCAGCCACCATTCGCGCTCGATGCGCTCAGGGCCATCCGCTTTTTTTATATCGTGTTTCTTACCTTTATAGATAAACAGGATGGGAGGGTAGTCCGGTGTCACCGCAGTCGCTTCGATGGGCTCGGGAACTGACAATAGCTGAAACGGACGCGGTTTGTCAGTTCGCCAAAAAGTATCGGGATTCTTATCAATTGCGGATGAATCCGCTGTGTTACGCTCCGGCCAGAAATGTTCGGAAGGCAGAAAGCGGTGGATATTGACGCCGCCAATTTTTCCCGAAAGACGGTCAAGCAGCTCGGCCACATTTTTATCATTCAGTCCCGGGCTGCTTGCCCACAGCATTTCTTGTTCCGGGGCAACATCCTCGACCTTGGAGGCATCCAATACAAACAGTTCGATGCCAAGACCTGGAGCTACCTCATCCAGCTTCATTTCGAACAGTTTAAATAAATGGGTGCTATGGTGTGTCGGATGGTTTGTTCCGATGGTCAGCTGGCCGGATTTGCTGTCAATTCGATAATAGCTGAATGTCGCGATCCGTAAACCTTTACCTTCTGCATATAGCCGCTTGCATAAAGTCTCCAGCAACTTTTGCAAGGCTATTTCTATAGCGGTGCGGGTTTTGACGGGTTCAAGACAGGATAGACGCTCGCTGTACGGGACCGGTTCCCTGATGGGCAGCAGGAATTCTTCTTCCTGCCCGAGTGCCTGCGATAGCCTGAGTACCATGTTTTGGCCAAATCTTCGCCGGAGGACGGATCGTGGCATATGAATGAAACTGCCGATCTGGTACAGTCCCAGGTTATTTAGTTTGATCAAAAGATTGGTATCCAGCCGGAGTGCGGACGGGGGTAACGGAATCAGTGCAGTGCGTATCGAACCTTCGGGGACGATCAAACCTGTATTCGCACAACGTGCTACCCCCCAGGCACAGCCAATTGTTTCGGCCATTCCGGGACGGGCATCATAACCGGCTTTTTTTAAACGGTTAATGACTTCCCTCAAATAACCCTCCTCGCCACCCCAGATATGTGTACAGCCGGTTGCATCCAGCAATAAACCGTCCGGTGGATCGATCATAACAGCAGGCGTGAAACGCAGGCACCAATCCGCAAGCCCGCTTAATAATTTTTGCGACCGCCCCGGCTTATGGTCAAAAATTTCCAATTCAGCACACATCGCTTTTGCGTCTGCAACAACAATTCCTTCGCTGATCCCAAATTTCTCAGCAATGGCATTGGAAGCGGTCACCACCATACGTCCATGATCAGGCCGTACAAACACAACAGGTTTACCTTTCAGATCAGGCTGCCTGATCGTTTTCCAATCAGTAAGCAAATGCCTGAACCATATGGAGAGGAATCGTTTAGGCATACTTTACTGCGGGAATTAAATTCTTTTCCTGATCGATGGCGTTGAACCGCCCTTTTGACCATTCAAAACTCCAGCAGCCGGAACTGCCATTCTTCACTCTCAGCAATTCGACCTGCCAGCGCGGAAAACCGACGCCTGGCATACCCCCAGGCAATGCACTTGGCGCCGAGGTTATTTTCCATCGGGCGACGCAGGCAGTGGGATTGAGTTTTCTTGCATCCTTTCTCAAAACAAAACCTGTCACGTTGCTTTTTTCTACTACAAGTTGCAGACGCCTCGATTCCATGAAGCTCATCTCCCGCAATTCGGTGACGACCCCAACGACACCTTTACATTTCAATGCCTCTTCAGTTGCCCAAAGCACATCTTTTTGACGGGGAACATCGATAAAGATCACCCTGTCCGGCTCGACACCGAACATTTTTAGTGCCGGGGGGTAGACCCGCCGTGTCCAGCTGATCCACAAGCACAAGCCGCCATTCTTCATCAGCGTTTGGAGCAATCCGGCGATAAATGCCCCACAGGCTGAAGTATCTTCAGGACAAACGCTGATGAATTCGTGAATAGCTCCTGTCGGCAGGACGCCGTTAGGAAAAATAGCTTCAACACTGCCTAACCCGAAACTACCCGGGGCGCCGGGCTGAGGCGGGCGAAAGCCTTCCCATAGCAGGATATCCCGTTTCAGCTGGTCAATGATGTCCTTTCTCGTGCTTTGCATAACAATCAATTTTGGGACTACAAAGTTTGCTAATATTTTTAGCATTTTTCATAGAGAATTACAAAATATTTTTCACTTTTGTTTTTGGGAAGTTTAAAAATGGAAATCTATAACTACACGGCGTATCATAATTTGATCTCTGAAAAGAGAAAAGTATGGCTGAATGAACTTTGCCTGGACATCCTGCCTGAATTTGAGGATATCGAAACCACGCTTGTGAAAAAGGAAACGTTAAGTTATGGTCTGTTTATTGATGGGCAGTCAGCAGGTCGTCTATTCTTTCAATGGATGGATGGCTGGAAATATGAAGGAAATTATTTTAGTGAGAAGGAAATCAAGGAAATAGGGAGGCAAATTTATTTTTGGATAGGCTTATGGGAGTGACAGAGAAAATATATTTGTTAAGGGAAGCGAAAGCCTGGATCAAACGGCAGCGCGGTCCCGGTTACTTTATCAGCATTGTCCCGGACATGGAAGATGCCGGCGAGGTTCTGGCCTATAATTTGTTTGTAGCTTATGACCAGCAACCGGAAGCATTAGGCAAGATTTTATTTGATGCACGGGGTTATTGGATATATGACGGCGACCTGCTAAGCATAGCAGAGCAGGAGCAGGTAGCAAAATTTATTTTGAATTACGAGGAGAAATTGTGAAATGGAACAGTTAAGTTTTTTTGCGGAGGCGGGGCAAAGCAAAGGATTGCCGATCGAAATGCTGGAATATAGCCCGGGGTTGTTAGACCGTGAAACCAGCGACAGACTTTTAACGAAATTCATAAAAGAAACTCCCTGGAAGCAGACGGTTCAGAAAATGTGGGAAAAGGAATATCTTACTCCGCGACTGACGGCCTGGTACGGTGATGCCGGCACCGATTATTCTGTGTCGGGCAAGATATCCAATCCATTGCCCTGGACGGATGATTTATTGATGATCAAAGCGTTAGTAGAACCTTTGGCCGGAATTAAATTCAATTCGGTATTGTTGAATTATTATCGGGATGGGAATGACTCGGTCGCCTGGCATAGCGATAAGGAAAATATTTTAGGTAAGCGGCCCGTAATCGCTTCCGTCAGTTTTGGCCAGGTAAGGAGCTTTGATATCCGCAACAAACAGGACCACCGCGAGCACTATTCTGTCAGGCTGGAGCACGGGTCATTTCTTCTAATGAAAGCAGGATTGCAGGAAGCCTTTGAACACAGGATCGCGAAATCTGTTAAACCCATGAAAGCCAGGGTAAATCTGACATTTCGCGTGGTACTGTCTTAAAGGAGTTATCGATATAAATAAACGAAATATTTATTTGGCTGGAGTGACGGAATAATTGTTCGATGATTCCCTTCACAACCCTGCACCTAAATAAATTTATTAGCGATATTTTACTGTTCCCGCTACAGGCTATTCATCCCAAAAACCCTCAAACATCAGCCGGACATTTGGAAAATACCTGTAAACTATCGTCCGGCCAATGTGAAAGATCCACACCAGTAAACCAATAACGGCTGCCAGGACGAGTGCCATAATAAACCCCGCTTTAAAGGACATTTCCATGATGCCGCAGCCGGATAAGGACAGGCAGCTGCAAAGGCCGGTAAGAATGATAAAGTATTTTTTCATAGCAGATCAATTTTTGATTTAACAAACAGCCGGAAAAGCCGTTATGTTTTATCATTGATAATTTGAATTGGACAATGAAAAAACAACGGTTATTTTTTTCGGGCACCAGTAATGTCGTTCTACCGGTTAGAAATAAAACCTTATTTCCGGCAGCTTACCAGGATAAAACCCGTCTGACGTATTACGCCTCCTTATTTAACTCCGTGGAAGTAAACAGCAGCTTTTATAAAATTCCGCTCAGCCGGACCATTCGGAAATGGGCAGATGGGGTACCTGATGGCTTTCGTTTCACTTTCAAACTTTTCAATCAGGTGACCCATGCTACTAAACAAGTTTTTAACCTGCAGCACTTGCCGGAATTTTTAAACAGGATCAGCATTACAGAAAAGCAAGGCTGCCTGCTTATCCAGCTGCCACCAAAGTTCAGTGCCGATCTGGTTCAGCTGGCTCGCTTACTTGCTGAATTGCCGGTTACCTGGCATTCAGCCATAGAATTCAGAAATCCAACCTGGTATACCGATGAAGTTTACCGGCTTTTAAATGATTATCAGGCGGCAATGGTAATCCACGACATGCCACGCTCACGTGCACCGATGGAATTGACGTCTGATCATGTGGTGTATCTCCGTTTTCATGGCCCGGAAGGCGGTTATCGGGGAAGTTACAGCGACGATTTTCTGGCTGAATATGCCTGGTATATCAATGAATGGCTGGACTACGGCAGAACCGTTTATGCCTATTTTAACAATACAATGGGCAATGCGGTTCAAAACTTAATCACCCTTAACCGTTTTGTCAATAATTCATAAGTTCATAGTTTGTTAGTTCTGACCCCAAATCCGGATAGAGATTCATCATCGAATATATTGGCTACGCTAATGGGTTCGGGTTCAAACAATTATTTTATAAATTGGTTATTAGCCGTTGTGATGAATTACTTAGGGGTTTGCATACTGAAGAGGAACTTTTTTTAGCAGTTACTGAATATTATTATGAGCGGAATCAACAAAGTCATATTAGTAGGCCACTTGGGAAAAGACCCGGAACTGCGCCGCCTTGCGGATGATGTAGCCGTTTTAAGCTTCCCGCTTGCTACTTCTGACTTCATCAATAAAGAAGGTGTTAAGGTTGAACAAACAGAGTGGCATAATATTGTGATGTGGCGGGGTATGGCAGAAACCGGTGCGAGACTGCTGAAAAAAGGTGTGTTGATCTATATTGAGGGCAAGCTCAGGACGCGTTCATTTATCGATAAAGAAGGCATCAAAAGATACGTTACCGAGGTCGTACCTGATCAATTCAGTTTATTAGGGCGAAGCAGCGATTTCAAGCCGGCAGCGATTCATGAGTAACGTCGAATTAACGGCCGGTTACAACGCTATTTCGCCGACCATTTTTACTAGGTCGTCAATATCAAAAGGTTTTTCCAGCGATGCATCTGCGTGGCAACCCAGGGCCAGGTCTTTTAAATTACTGCTTGCGGAATAGAGAATGACCGGAATGTTTTTCGTAGCAGCGTTGCTTTTTATTTGCTCACATATCTCGGTGCCTAAACCAAATGGCAGCAAAAAATCAAGGATGGCCAGATCGGGTTTTAAGGCAATGATTTCTTTTAATGACACCTCGCGGTTCGCTTTGATCACTGCATAACCCTCCCCGCGAAGGATAAGTTCGACCAGATCGAGGGTGTCGACATCGTCTTCGATAAGAAGGATTTTTTTCAAAGTCGGCGCTTTACCATTCTAAGTTAGCATATTTAAGAAGCAATAGAACGTATTTTTTCTGTTACACTGGTTGCTGCAGATACATTTCTATGAAGCCCCGTTTTTATTCGTTTTCTTGTTTTTAAAGTATTCCCTTGCCCTTTTAAGACCTGTTGCAATTGCCACCCCTTCGTCTGCCCCGTCTTTTAATACTTCATTTGCAATTTCTACCGCCTTTTCCCGAAGCTTCTTCGGCTGATTCTTGTAGGATGGCGGGTAATCTCCGTTATACCATGGCATATTCTTGTTGTTTTTTCTTATAACAAATAAAATTTCAAATTGATTCACCGCCACGCATACGGCATGTTTAAAAGTTCGCGTTGCAATTTAAATCTATTAAATCGCTGAACCTGGAGTTCAAGCAAGACTCCTATTGCTTCACTTCTTCGAACAGGAATTTGCCTTTGATATGCATGTTAAGGAAGATGCCCTTTCCCATGGTTGCCCGCATTTCACGGTAAACCTTTTCAGGCACCTCAAGGTAATTATACACTTTGCCGGAACGATATTTTACCGTCAAAATTTCTTTTTCGGCATCATATTTATATTGTTCAATTGCAGCTGAAGGCATAAAAAGCCAACAGTTGGGCAATGATAATGTTTAGCGCAACACGGCGAGGTTAAGTTGCACGTCGTGCCCGGCAAACTGCTTCACTTACTGTTGGTAATCAGTACAATATGATGTAAATTCATTTAAACAAAACTGCTTTGTTATCGGTTATAGCGCTTATGAAAAAGTTTTTTAAAACGATAAAAACGGCCTATATCATAATCGGTGTAATTATCCTGGTACTGATCATAGGGCGGTTGCTGTTGCCAGGTATCGTAAAGAACTACGTCAACAAAAAATTAAACGAGCTGCCGGGTTATACAGGCCATGTCGAAGATATTGATATTGCGCTGATCCGCGGAGCATATGTTATCAAACAGCTGGAACTGAAAAAGAGAACAGACCCGGCTAAATATCCGTTTTTACAAATTGAGCGGGCTGACCTTTCTTTGGAGTGGGGCGCTCTTTTCAAAGGCCGGTTGGTAGGCAAAGTACAGCTGGACCGCCCGGTTATTTACATTTTAGCCACAGAGAGCATTTCAAAGGAGCCCTCAAAAGATAGCTGGGTGGCAACGGTCAAAGCGCTGATGCCGATGAAGATCAACCGCCTTCGAATCAACAGCGGGCGTTTTGCCTACCTCGATTTTGATAAAAAACCTAATGTCAATCTCCATATCGACCAAATGCAGTTAACTGCATTAAACCTGGCCAATGTTCAAAAAAGCGGAGACCCATTGCCTTCAACCGTAAACGTTTCAGGAATTGCGATCGGTGACGGCCACCTGAAAGCAGATATGAAGGTAAACGTGCTGAAGGACATACCGGATTTCGATCTTGCTTTGCAATTGACCCATGTCAACCTGTTAAGCCTGAATAGTTTTATGGAGGCCAATGCCAAATTTGACATTGAACGCGGCAACCTGGATGTATTCAGTAAACTTAAACTGCATAACAGCGAAATGAACGGATATATCAAACCTTTTATTAACGATCTGAAGGTGCTGGATGTAAAAAAAGATATTAAGAAAAAAGGGGGGCCGATCCGCGTTGTAAAAAAGGCTATCGTCGGGCTGTTCGCTAAAGTCGTAACAAACCCTAAAACCAAGAAGATCGCCACTATTGTCCCTATTCAGGGAAATATCAAAGATCCTAAAACCAGCGGCTGGGAAACCTTTTTAAATGTGTTGAAAAATGCATTTA